>Ga0116229_10000386_pt1 | contig 56815 bp, 49 predicted proteins | sample S1TSphgellanicum_3_FD_87313 | JGI IMG/M metagenome (GOLD analysis project Ga0116229, IMG submission 87313) | Host-associated microbial communities from peat moss isolated from Minnesota, USA - S1T2_Fc - Sphagnum magellanicum MG | ecosystem: Host-associated > Plants > Peat moss > Unclassified...
CGGTCTATTTCATCGCCGATTATCATGCGCTGACGTCGGTCTCCAAGGCGGACGAGCTGCGGCGGTTCACTTTCGATGTGGCGGCGGGATTTCTCGCCTGCGGGCTCCATCCGCGGAAGACGATTCTCTTTCGCCAGAGCGATGTGCCCCAGGTGCACGAGCTGGCGTGGTTGCTGTCGATCGTCACGCCGATGGGGCTGCTGGAACGCGCGCACAGCTACAAGGACAAGATCGCTCAGGGCGCCGAGACGACGCACGGGCTGTTTGCCTATCCCGTGCTGATGGCCGCCGACATTCTGCTCTATGGCTCGGACCTCGTGCCGGTCGGCAAAGACCAGAAGCAGCACCTCGAGATCGCGCGCGACATCGCGCAGAAATTTAACGACCGCTTTGGCGAAGTTTTCAAAATACCCGAGCCGGTGATCCGCGAGGCGACGGCCATCTTGCCCGGTATCGATGGCCGCAAGATGTCGAAGTCGTATGGCAATACGATCCCGCTCTTCGGCGAGGAGAAGGAAATCAAGAAGCCGGTGATGAGCATCACGACCGACTCGACGCCAATGGAGCAGCCGAAGCAGCTCGAAGGCACGACGCTGGGGCAATTAATGCAGGCGGTGAATCCGGAGGGTTATAAGGAATACGTCGCCTACGGTGCGACGCCGGGCGTGGGTTACGGTGATTTGAAGAAGAAGCTGCTCAGCGAAATCACGACGAGGTTTGCGCCTTTTCAGGAGAGGTATCGACATTACCAGGCCAACCCGGATGAAGTGGAGATCGTGCTCGCCGATGGTGCGACTCGCGCGCGCGCACTGGCGATGCCCATCATCGACAAAGCGCGCAAGGCGACGGGATTATCCAAATGAACGCCGATGAAATATCGGTGGTGGCCGCCGCTGTCCCAGCGGCGGCCGGCCCGCGCAAAAACAACTGCACCGCCGCTGGGACAGCGGCGGCTACCTAAGACATCATGACAGACGAAATCATCTCCCCCGAGCTGGACCCGAAAAACGCGACGCACGTCAAGCTGCCCGTCTTCGAGGGGCCGCTCGATCTGCTGCTCTATCTGATCAAGAAGGACGAACTCGATATTTACGATATTCCGATCGAGAAGATCACGAGCCAATACCTCGAATACTTACGGCTGATCAAGATGCTCGATCTTGAAGTGGCGGGCGAGTATCTCGTGGTCGCCGCGACGCTGGTCTACATCAAGAGCCGCGTGATTTTGCCGCACGATCAGCGTCCGCCGGAGGACGAAGCCGACGAGGATGACCCGCGCTGGGAACTGGTGCGGCAGCTCGTCGAATACAAGAAGTACAAGGACGCGGCGTTCGAGCTCCAGCAATGCCTCGCGCGGCAGGAGAACACGTTCGGTCGCGGTGGTACCTTCAAGCCCGACATGGCGGCGGATGGCAGTCTGCCGTTCGACAAGGTGGGGCTGTTCGATCTCCTTTCCGTTTTCCAAAAAGTTCTCGCGCGCGCCAGCAAAGACGAGGACCTGAAGGATATCTTCGAGGACCGGTTTACGGTCAGCGACAAGATTCAGTTTATCCAAGGCAAGTTGACGGAGCGCAAGCGGCTCGTCTTCGAGGAGCTTTTCGTGCCGGGCGCAACACGGACGGAGATCGTGGTGACGTTCCTCGCCGTGCTCGAATTGATTCGCCTCAAGCAGATCGCCGTCGCGCAGGAGAGCCCGTTCAGCCCGATCGAGCTGGTGAAGCTGGTCGTCGAGACGCGCGAGTATGATGCCGAAGAGACGGAGGAGGCGCCATGAAGTCGCATTTTCTTTTGTGCATTGAGGATGGTGGCGCTCCCGAGTCTCTGGAGAAGAGAAAATTCTATGAAGTTCTCGCTGACGCCGCGGCAGATTCAGAGGGTATGGTTCGCGTGATCGATGAGAGCGGCGAAGATTATTTATATCCCCGCGCTTATTTCGCGGACGTTGCCCTTCCTCAGCAAGTCGAACGCGCGCTGGAAGCGGTTTAGCTGGAGGGACGCGCTCCTGCGCGTCCGCGGACGACCGGGAGGTCGTCCCTCCATAAATAGGCATGTCAGCTCGATCTTCGCTCTTTGAAAAAATCCTGGAGGAGGGCGAGCGATTCGGCGGCGAGGACGCCCGAGGTGATTTCGCAGCGGTGATTGAGGCTTGGCAGATCGAAGAGCTGGAACGCGCCGCCACAGGCACCGGCCTTCGGATCGCCGACGCCGAAGACGATGCGGTCGACGCGGACATGGGCCAGCGCCCCGGCGCACATCGGGCACGGCTCCTTGGTGACGTAGAGCGTGGTGCCGTTAAGCCGCCACGTTTTCAGCAAAGCCTGCGCCTCGGTGATGGCCAGCATTTCGGCGTGGGCGGTGGCGTCCTGGCGCGTTTCGACTTCGTTACTGCCCTCGGTGAGGATGGTGCCATTGCGGACGAGGACGGCGCCGACGGGGACTTCCTCGCGGGCGCGGGCGGCTTGCGCGAGTTCGAGCGCGCGGCGCATGAAGATTTCGTCGGACATGGGGACGCCGAATTTTTAGACAGGATTAACAAGATTTACATGATTAAATTCAGGCTGAGGGGAGCCGAAATGAGATTTTCCTCTTCCATTCCCCAATCCTGTTAATCGTGTTAATCCTGTCTAAATTCTGTTGCTAGGCGACTACTTCGGCGACTTCGCCGAAGGCGCGGAATTTGGCGTACCGCTTTTCCTTGAGGTCGAATTCGTCGAGCTTTTTCAGCTCGTGGATATGGCGCAGGACGGTGGCCTTGACCGACGCGGCGGCCGTTTCCCACGAGTGATGCGCGCCGCCCGGCGGTTCGGGAATCACTTCGTCGACGAGCTTCAGCGCGAGGAGATCGGGCGCGGTCATCTTCAGCGCGGCGGCGGCCTTCGGCGCATGGGATTGGTCCTTCCAGAGAATGGCGGCGCAGCCCTCGGGCGAGATGACGGAGTAGTAGGCGTTCTCCATGATGAGCACGCGATCCGCAACGCCGATGCCGAGCGCGCCGCCGCCGCCGCCTTCGCCCAGCACGACGGCGACGATGGGCACGCTAAAGGTGAACATTTCGCGCAGGTTGACGGCGATGGCCTCGGCGATGTGGCGCTCTTCGGATGCGATGCCGGGATAAGCGCCCGGCGTGTCGATGAAGCTGACGATGGGCAGGCCGAATTTGTCCGCGATGCGCATGAGGCGCAGCGCCTTGCGGTAGCCCTCGGGATGGGCCAGACCGAAGTTGTGCTTGATGTTCTGCTTGGTGTCGTGGCCCTTCTGGTGGCCGATGATCATGACGCGCTCGTCGCCGATGCGGGCGAGGCCGCCGAGGAGCGCGCGGTCGTTGCCGAAGCAGCGGTCGCCGCTCATTTCCATGTAGTCCTCGGCGAGGAGCTTGAGGTAATCGAGGGTGTAGGGCCGGGCCGGGTGGCGCACGATCTGCACGCGCTGCCACGGGGTGAGGTTGGAGTAGAGCTGCTCGCGCTCTTCTGCCAGCTTGGCCTCGAGGGCGGCGATCTGAGGGCCGGCGTCGATAATGTGCTCGGCGAACTCGGCCTTGAGATCTTCGATTTTCTTTTCGAGTTCGACCAGTGCTTTTTCAAACTCCAGGGGAGTCAATTTCATCTTTGTGCTTGGGTACGGGGTAAGGGGAGATGATGCAGCCGAGAGGGGGAAAGATCAATTGCATTTGATGCTGTCTCGCATGGAGGTTGCGGTGTGGCAGCGCTCCATTATACCTAAAAGAGCACCTATGTACCTTTGCCCTCGTTGCCATCAAGCCTTGTCGCAAAAGGTGGAATCCAATGGTGTTTTCTGGTGCTGCCAAGGCTGTGGTGGCAATGCGGTCGGTTTTGGCGTTGTGCGCAAACACATTGGCGAAAAGCTCATGGCTGGAATCTGGGGACAGGTTTTTGCGATGAATAACCATGATGGATATTCCTGTCCGACGTGCTCCAAAGCGATGACGATGGCAACCGTGGAGGTTGAAGGAAAGGAGATGATTTTAAACTTTTGCCGAATTTGTGAATTCATCTGGTTCGACGCAGGGGAATACGAGGCCCTTCCATTAGCCCCTCCTAAACCTCATGTCTTAGGTGAGATTGACTGGCCCGACATACCGATGGAATTACGGGAAAAGCTGGCGATGATGAAGGTGAATGAGATTGTCGAGAAGGCCCGAATGGATGACCCGACGCCGGACGCAGGCTGGAAGACCGTTCCATCTGTGCTGGGATTACCCGTCGAGATGGATTCCGCAGAATTGGAACATGTTCCGTGGGCTACGTATCTCCTGAGTCTGGTTATCGCGGGTGTCAGCATCGCAGCTTTCTTCGATCTGAAGGTTATGGTCGAGGAATATGGCCTGATTCCGAATCTCGTTTGGCGTGATTATGGTGCGACGTTGCTGACATCCTTTTTTCTGCACGGGGGACCCATGCATCTGGTCGGCAATCTCTACTTCCTTTTGGTACTCGGGCGAGCGGTAGAAAATAACCTGGGCCCGTGGCGTTGGCTGCTTATCGTTTTGGTTGCTGACCAAACGGGAAATCTTCTTCATATCCTCGGTGATCCTCGTAGTGACGTTCCCTGCATTGGCGCCAGTGGAGGCATCTCAGGGATCATCACCTACTATGCGTTGAAATTTCCCCGTGCTAGGCTTGGTATGCTTTTCAACTACGGGTACATTTATATGAGGTGGGTCCAATTTCCAGCGTGGGTGGCTTTTCTGCTCTGGATCGGGTTACAAACTTTATATGCTTGGGAACAGATGTCCGGGTTCAGTAATGTCTCAGCACTGGCCCATTTCGGCGGAGTTGGCGCGGGCTTTGTTTTCTGGTTGATATGGAGAAAACAGGAACGTCGGTCTGTAGTGACCATTCCAAGGAACCCGATTCAGGTGAAGATAAGCTGAAGAGATAAGATCGCGCATATTCCTCGCGGCTTTGTAGGCCGTGCGGTAAACATCGAGATTCTTTCCGACTTATGTTGCTTCCTCCCAGATTCATCCTGCCTGTGTTTTTGCTCACGATTTTGGTGGGCGCGATGGTGCTGGGGCCAGTGATCTATTTCGGGATGGAGGCGGTGTGGCCGATTCCATTTCACCGCGCGATGGACCGGGCGCTGCTGATTTCCGCGGTCGCGGCGCTGGGCTTGTTTTGGTCGCGGATTCCGTTGAGGGAGCTTTGGCCGTGGGATCGGGACGCCTGGATGCAATTGCTGCTCGGCTACTTCATCGCGGCGGTATCGATCCAGGCGATGCTGGGATGCAACCTGGCGCTGGCGGGATTCACGAGCGCGCATTTGAGCGCAGGCAAAGCGTGGGGGAGGGTGCTGCTGGCGCTCGTCGCGGCTTTGATCGCCCCGCCGTTGGAGGAAACGGTCTTTCGCGGTTTCATCCAGCGGGAGCTGGTGCAGGGCTTGGGTTGGCGCGCGGGTTTGATCATCGGCGCGGTGATCTTCATGCTGGCGCATTTCCTGAAAATCCCCGTGGAACTGGACCAAGACCCGGTGCATCTCTGGAGCGGCGTGACGGCGCTGGGCGCTGCTTTTGTCCACTTTGGCCACGATCTCGTCCAGCCGGAGAACATCGGCAAGGCGGCTAATCTCTTCCTCATCGGGCTGATTCTCGGCGGCATCTTTTTGCGCTCCGGCTCGCTCTGGTTGAACGCCGGGTTGCACAGCGGCTGGATCTTCGGCCTGCTGCTTTTCACCGGCCTGACCCGGCCCGTCGAGCCGCCCTACGTTTCCTGGTTCGGCGGGGATATCCTTTCCAGCCTGTCAACGACGGTGGTATTAATTCTCGTAGGTTTATGGATCTGGCGTTTCTATCGGCATCCCTCCATCGTGCCCGAATCCTAGCCGCGGACTGGGGCGAATGCGCGCTGAACCTGGCGTTTCCCTGGGCGGAAAACACACTGGCCGAGCCGGTGCGGATCGAAGCGCCGTTTTGCCGGCAATGCGGTTATCCCTATCCGGCCATGGAGGCGTACGACGCGAGTTTCGTTTGCGCCCATTGCTCGGAGCGCAAGTGGCATTTCGAGTGGGCGCGGTCCGGCTTTCGTACGGACGGACAGGTGCTCGATGCGATCATCGGTTTCAAGTATCGGGATCAATATTACCAGCAACGGCGCTTGGTCGAATGGCTGACGGAGACCTTTGACCAACATGCACGGGGCGCCGATTGGGATGCGTTGGTGCCGGTTCCGCTGTATCACAGGCGGCGACGGGAGCGCGGGTTTAACCAGGCATTCGAGATGGCGCGGGGGCTAGGTTCCAAGCGCAAAATGCCGGTTCTGGATTGCCTTTATCGTTATCGGGAAACGGTTTCGCAGACAAAACTGGAGCGGCAGGCCCGGTGGGAAAACATGTCGGGAGCCTTCCAAATGAAACAGAGATTTGACGTGAGGGGGCGAAATTTGCTAATTATAGACGATGTGTTCACGACGGGGGCGACCGTTAACGCCTGTGCTCAAGCTCTGGAGCAAGCCGGAGCGGGCCGCTTGGCCGTCCTGACCATTGCGCGGAGTTGAGTTCTTCCTCCTTTTCTCACAAAACTATGTCCAATCCTCTCACTTCCTCCGGCAGCTTTTTCCCCAAGCCTGACTACGGCAAAACGCCGACCAAGAAAAAGGATATGCCCGAGGGGCTGTGGACGAAATGCCCGAGCTGTAGTGCGTATATTTTCAATAAGGAGCTCGAGTCTCTCCAGATGGTCTGCAAGGAGTGCGGGCATCATTTCAACATCACGGCGCACCAGCGGTTGCAGAACCTGCTCGATGAAGGTTCCTGGCAGGAGTTCGATGCGGGTGTCACTTCGGTCGATATTCTCAAATTCACCGGTGCGACGAGCTACGCGGAGCAGTTGAAGAAATATCAGAAGAAGACCGGGCTCAAGGAAGGTGTGGTCAGCGGGCTGGGCAAGATCGAGGGACATGGCGTGTCGGTTGCGGTGATGGAGTTTAATTTCCTGGGCGGTTCGATGGGGTCCGTCATGGGCGAGAAAATCACCCGCGCGATTGAGCGGGCGACCGAACGCCGATTGCCCGTGCTGATTTTTTCCGCGTCCGGCGGCGCGCGAATGCATGAGGGCATGTTCAGCCTGATGCAGATGGCCAAGACCAGCGGCGCCCTTTCGCGCCATGCCGCAGCGCGTCTGCCCTATATTTCCATTTTGACGCACCCGACCATGGGCGGGGTGACGGCCAGCTTCGCCACGCTCGGGGATTTCAATATCGCCGAACCGAAGGCGATGATCGGGTTCGCGGGAGCGCGCGTGCTGAAAGAGACGACGCGCCAGGATTTGCCCAAGGGTTTCCAGACCGCTGAGTTTCTGCTCGAACGCGGCTTGGTCGATCGGATCGTATCGCGCCTCGACATGCGCGCGGAGTTGTCAAAGCTGCTCGATTATCTCGGCCACGGTTTTGCGACCGGGAAGGCCCACGAATCGCATCGCAAGGGGCACTCGTCGCATGCGAAGGCGCACCCGGCGGCGCATCTTAACGGTCACGCCCACGAGCACGTGGCGTAGGTTTCAGCCAATTTTGTATGAATTGTGCGAGAGAAAACGCGCATAGTTTTACATTGCTCAGACAAATTGCAGGCTGGAAGGCCTGGATTGACGATATGAAAACACAACTTCTTGGTTCGTTGTTCCTGTCCATTCTGTTTTTTTCCACTGTTCGAGCCGATGACAATTCCGCTGCGCTGGATAAGCTCCGCTCGATTCCGGCAGCGCCTGATAATGTGGTTTTAGACCAGTCAAAAAAAGCGCCTCTCGTTTTTTTGACGGTTCGGGGCGCATTTATCAACAACTCTAAAACGCCTGTTCCCTTTGATCAGGTGCTCAAGACACTCGCCGATCTACCCAAAAGTGCCTGGCCGTACGGGCGAGCTATTGTCTATTTTCCTTTTCCTCCTGGATTATCCATTGAACGAGCGCCAGACCCTCGTATTGCGCGAAAAGTCGAGGCAGATCTAAAGGAGGCGGGAATTAGTTTTCTTCCTGCCATCAGCGTCTAACAGCGAAAAATTACAACTTCACCAGCACAGCGTCCGGCACGGAGCCGAGTTCAAAAGCAGTGATGGTTTCCAGCGTGCTCTTCGCGATATTGGCCAGGGCCTCCTGAGTGAGGAAAGCCTGGTGCGAGGTGATCAAAACATTGGGCAGGGAGATAAGCCGCGCGAGCACGTCGTCCTGCAGCACCTCACCGGAGAGATCGTGGAAAAAGATGCCCGCTTCCTCCTCGTAAACATCGAGCGCCGCACCGCCGATATGGCCCGACTTAAGCGCATCGAGCAGCGCCTGTGCCTCGATCAACGCACCGCGGCTGGTGTTGACGATGAAGGCGCCGGGCTTGAGCTGGGCGATGGTCTCCTCGTTGAGAAAATGGCGGGTTTCCTTCAGCAGAGGAACGTGCAGCGAAATGACGTCGCACTCGGCCAGCAGGACATCAGCGCTGACGTAGGTGACCGGGAGGTCGGTGCGAGGGAAGGCGTCAAAAGCGAGGAGGCGGCAGCCGAAACCGGCCATGATCTTTGCGAAGACCGCGCCGATTTTACCCGTACCGACGATGCCCACCGTCTTGCCGTGCAAGTCGAAGCCGACGAGGCCTTCGAGGGAAAAATTCGATTCGCGCACGCGGTTGTAGGCGCGGTGCAGCTTGCGATTGAGGGCGAGCAAGAGCGCGACGGCATGCTCGGCCACGGCGTAGGGTGAGTAGTCGGGCACGCGCACGACAGTCAGGCCGAGATCCCGCGCGGCGAAGAGGTCGACGTTATTGTAGCCGGCACAACGCAGGGCGATGAGGCGGACGCCGACTTCCCTGAGAAGGGTGAGGGTGGGACGGTCGAGCACGTCGTTGACGAAGGCGCAGATGGCTCCGCTGTCGACCGCGAGCTTGGCCGTTTTGTGCTCCAGGCGGGCGTCGAAAAAGCGCAGGTCGTGGCCGATGTGCGCGTTTTCTTTTTCGAGCGAGGCGCGGTCAAAGCGGTGGGTATCAAAAACGGAGGTGATCATGGCGAATGCAAGTAAAGCTAGGCGGCAAAAGCGAAAATTCCATGAGCAAATTCGATGAATCATTAACTGCGAGTAAACACTTAACGATTTATTTCCTGACCCGAACCCCCTAGACAAAAATAACTGACGCGCTATGTAGAAATCGGGGGGCGGATTGATCCGCTCACAAAGGGAAATCGTGGATTCGAGCAACAGCTACTCACCTTCCATTACAGAATCGCCAGTCGTCTTGCCCGCACCAAGGGTCAGAACGAACATCAGTCATTTTAAGTCGTCTGCGCAATTCTCTTGGCTGGTGCTTGCGTTTATCGCCCTGCTCTACATCGGGGTCAGTTTTACTCCGGTCATTTTTGACGATAACGAGGGCCTCTACGCCGGTGCGGTGCGGGAGATGCATCAAAGTGGCGACTGGCTGGTGCCGACCAGCAACGGCTTCCCGCGGGTGCAGAAACCGCCGCTCGTTTACTGGACGATGCTCGCGTCCACGTCGCTTTTTGGCGACAATGAATTCGCGCTTCGCCTGCCGAACGCGCTGGCGACGGCGGGCTGGATCGTGGCGACTTATTTGATCATGCGTCGGCTCGCGGGCGAGCGCTTCGGCCTGGCCTCGGCGGTGGTCCTGGCCTCGATGCTCGGCGTGTGGGTCTTCAATCACCTGGTGCAGCCCGAGCCGTTCCTCGCCTGTTTCGTATCGCTGAGCATCTGGTGTCTGATTGAGGCACGCGGGACCGACTCCATTTCCGGGCGTTCTCCCGAGGAGCGCTGGTACGTCCTGTTCTGGATTTTTCTGGCCTTGGGCGCGTTGAGCAAGGGGCTGCACGGATCACTCTGGCCGTTGGGAACGGTCTTGCTGACGGCGCTTTTTGTTCCCAGCGCGCGCGCATGGCTGCGGCCGGTGTTAAGCCTGCGCGGAATCCTCCTTTTCCTTCTTCTGGTGGTGCCGTGGTACGCTTACATGGCCGCGCGTTTTCCCGGGTTTCTGGCCGCGCATTTCGTCAATGAGCAGCTCGGCGCCTGCCTGAATACCCGCTATCCCGCCGATGCCCGGCAGCTCCCGCTGGCGCAATTCTACGGGCAGCATTTTCTCTTTTGGATGCCTTGGACGTTGCTGCTGCCCGGCGCGATTTATGCCGCGGTGAAAACGGGTCAGGTCGCGCGGCAGCAGGCCCATGTCTTTTCCCCCGCAAGCCTCGATATCATCAAGCTGGTGTGCTGCTGGTTCGTGCTGACCTTCCTGTCGGTGGCCTTTTCGACGCGGCAGGATTATTACAGCATGAGTTGCTGGGGCGTAGTCGCCGCATTTCTGGCCGTGCCGTGGATGCTGGGGGAGATATCTCCCCTGCGCCTGCCCCGGCCCTACCTTGTGGTGCCCTGCGCGCTGGTGGCGCTGGGAGGCGCCGTCGCGCTGGGCTTTGCCGTTTGGATTAACCCGCGTCTGGGTGCGCTCGGCGAAATTACCGCTGCGCCGATCGGCGATCGCGACACGTTCATGGATGCGATTGCGGGAATCTCCCCGGCGCTCTGGGGCCAATTCATCACGCTGCTCGGAATTTTCGGCGCGGCGATGCTGATCGCCGGAGCGGTGGCGACCGCATGGGCTTGGCAGCGGGAACCCTTTCCGGCGCTGCTCGTGCTTTCCGGCGCCATGGCCGTTCCCATTTGTCTCGCGACGGCGGGCTTCACGATGATGAGTCCCTACTTCTCGCTGGCGGAAGAGGCGCGGGCGATCAATCACGAGATCGCCACGGAGCCGGGCGCGGTGGTCGCGTGCGAAGCCGCGCCCCATACAGCATCGAGCCTCTATTACTATCTGAACGCCCGCGTCCATTGGGTGAATACGCCCTTCGATCAGGATTATGCCCAACGGGTGCTCGGCCTCGGCCATGACTACTATTGGGACACGGCGGGAGTGGAAAAGGCGTGGCAGTCCTCGACGCCGGTTTACCTGATTGTGGAAGAGGATCGGCTGGCCTATTGGCAGGGCTTGCTTCCGCCCGGCGCGCGCGTGGTGAATCGAAGCGGAACGCGCCTGGTTTTGTGTAATCGGTAGTCGCTGACGTGCAGGAAGCGATCCTTATTTATGTCAGTTGCTTTTTCCAACACACGAAATGCGCATTTGAGGTGGAACTCGCAGCTTTTGGAAAAAATGGGGCTGGCCGATTGGCTAATGCAGTTTACCCATCAGGCTGAACCTTGGGGGTATCTTCTCTGCGCTGTTGGGCTTTCGCCTCTTTGACTTGTCGATTCCTGAAGTGCTGAATCGTATGCTCGATTTCGTCTTGTGTCGCGTCCGGCATCAAAGAGCGGAATTTCGCGTCTTATGCGATCTTGGCGTTACGCTTGCCCTCAAATGTCGCTTCGTCCCACGCCAGGATCAAAGCCGTAATTTCGGCGACCCGATCCGCGCTCATAAAAGAAATGAACCGTCGATTAAGCCGCGATTGAATCTAGCAAGCGGTTATTCTTGGTCTCGGGTGGAGGCAGCTTAAAAGTGAAATACTTCGAGTTAAGATTTTCCAGATTGGCCCTAACATCGACAGCCATTACCGGATCTTTGATTTCTTCGACTAGGGCAGGGGAACTTTTGCTTGGCGTCTTTTTGCGCGATCGGGTAGGTTAAGCGTTCGCGGTCAAAAAGGCGGGGTAGCCAAGTGGTAAGGCGCGGCTCTGCAAAAGCTGTATGCGTCGGTTCGATTCCGACCCTCGCCTCTCTTTCTAATTGGTTGAAAGAGAATATCTTGTGTCGAAGAAAAGCGCCGACTGCCAGTGAAACTGCCAGTAAAAATCGAGCTTCGCGCCTAGTGCGCGAAATCTGGTTTCTACTCCAGTCTTGCTCGCTAACTCGGTGCATCGCATGGCGATTAGTCTCTGAAACCGGAGACAACTATGCGATTGCAGCAGTATCGGTTATTCCAACATCACGGCACCTTCTACGTCGAGCACGTGGAGACGAAAAAGCAGGAGAGCTTGCGCACGAAAAGCAGGCCGGAAGCCCTTGTGCTCTTGGCGGCCAAGAACGAAGCGGCGCGTCAACCTGCGCTCAACCTCCAGATCGCGCGGACGTATATGGCGGCGAGCGATCCGTTCATGCCGAAGCGGACATGGCAGCATGTGCTGGATGAAATCATCAAAACGAAGACCGGAGAGACTCAGTATCGGTGGACGACTATGGCCAAAGACAAGGCACTTCTTCCCGTTTTCAACCGCAAGGTAACGGAAACGGTAGCGGAGGAATTTTTTCGCGCCATGCAGGCTGGGACGGTGTCGACGAACGTCTATTTACGTAGGATCCATAACATTGGGGTCGCCTGATCGCTCGATTGCGCTATCAAGCAAACTTTTCCATTCACTCATAGGCAGGGATTAGTTGTTACCCCCAATTTTTCTAAGGGACAGCCTTAAGATTTACTCAGAATTTCGTCTTTAGATTATTTTGGAGGGAAAGGCCTTTCCCTCGCGGCTGCGTTGTACGCCGCTACCCATTCTAGCGGGAAGTATCCCGTAACGCCCTCGAGTGCACCGGCTCTACGCCGTCTCGCTTTGGATGCCGCAGACGAAGCGAGACCGCTCTATGCCCCCCGATGACGGAGCCTGACTCCTAACCGAAATCCGCGCTGCGTTCCGTTGCGCTTTGCTTCACTACACCTCCGCACGGCTCCGGTCGGAGACAGGGCGGGGGAGGTGCGATGCAGCTCTCTTTGTTTTCAGGTCGTTTTCGCTCTCCTCGGTTTTGCGGTTATCGCCCTCACCCGCCCGCTTTCGCAGGGGGCCTGAGCATGGTGCCCTCTGAAGACTGCTCCCACGCGCCGCCCTGCTGCGCGGTCTTTTTGTGAAGGGCGATAGACCGAAACCGAACCGAGAGAACACCAAAAAAAGACCATGAAAACGAACACACAGAAAAATACAAAGACAGGGCTCCTGAACCGTCCCAAACCACTCAGCAATGCAAACCGGAAGCCGATAGCCCGAACGAAGATTGATTTTAGTCGCCGCGGTGCGAATCGCTCGCTTGAAACTGCAAAGCTTCTGGCTCTGCTTGAGCGCGAGACACCGAAGTTTTTTGAGACCGCGGAGGTTGTCGGTAAATGGGTTTGGATTCAGTTCGCAGAGAAACAGCCTGCCGCAGTCACCCGCGTTTTGGCCGAGCTTGGCTTCCATTGGAATAAGGCCCGTCAGTCATGGCAGCATGGCTCTGTTGGGAATTACCCACCTTTACGCGCAGCGTCTGCAACCTTATAAAAAACAATAACTTGTCTTACTGTTACGATGGCATTTCATCTGCGTCGGCTGCCCTATTATCAATTTGTAAGCAGCGATTCCCGCGATGACTTCGCTCCCGTCTTCTTATGACATTATGCTGAGAAGCTTTGCGGCCACGTAACCAACAAAGAATCTACTTCCATAGAGAACCGTGGGGGGTCATTTTCCTAACCCGAACGCATGGCGAAACGATACCAAAAAATGAAGCGGAAGGAGGCGGAAGCAACGCGGATTGTTGATTCCAAGGTGGGGAAAGTCGCGGACTCAAAGCCCGCAATTGCCAATGAGAACTTGATCCCGCCGAAGGCCTTGCTCATCGTTTTAGCGGGGTTGTGGGTCTACTGGCCTGCGTTGCAAGGCGAGTGGCTTTGGGATGACGGGATGCTCGTCACCGATAACATCGAGTTACGCAGTTGGCCGGGTTTGGGGCAAATCTGGTTTGCGGCACCGACAACGGATTACTGGCCGCTGAGCTGGACATTGCTCTGGATCGAGTGGCATCTCTGGGGAAATTATCCGCTCGGTTATCACCTCGGCAGTCTGGTTTTGCATCTATGCAGTGGATTTCTCGTCTGGCGTCTTTTCAGCAGGCTGGGGTTGCGCGGTGGATGGTTGGGTGGACTTCTCTTCGTGATTCATCCGCTGGCAGTCGAATCGGTGGCATGGATTGCAGAAATCAAGAACACGCTGTCGCTGCCGTTCTTCCTGCTCTCCTGCGATGCCTGGCTTGATGGAGAGGAAGAAAAAGGAAAGTCAGGTTACCTGCGTTCGGTTCTCTATTATTTGGCGGCGATGCTGGCCAAGACCTCGACGGTCATGTTGCCACTGGTGCTGCTACTCCATGGTTGGTGGAAACGGGAAACGATCACGTGGCAGGAGATAAAGAGAACGGTACCGTATTGGTCACCCGGCCGAGCGTATCGTATGTGGTGCTGACGGAGTTGGTGTCGTTCGAGCTGATGCTGCGGCCCGTCACCCGGCCCAATTCGTCGTAGCCAACCGCACCGGCGCTGTTGGTGTAGCCCACCACCGCCGAACCTCCCGTACCCGCGATGGGAACGGTGACGCTGCCGAGCCTTCCCGCGCCCAAGTTGGCGTTGACCGGATTGTAGGAGTAATGGGTAGTTCCGGTGCCGTCGGTCATGGTAAGCACGCGATTGTAGGGCGTATCATAACCGAAGCTGACGCCGGGCGTGGTGGCGACACCGGTGCCGGAGGTGTAGGCCGTCGAGGCCAGGGTGTTATCGACGTTGTAGGTGTAGGTCGAGGTATTGCCATTGGCGTCCAGCAAGCTATGCAGACGGCTGGTGGTGTTCTCGAAGGTGTAAGTGATCTGGCTGCCGTCTGCGTAAACCTTGCTGGTGACGCGCCCCTGCAAGTCGTGGTTCCAGGTCGTCGTGTTGTTGTTGGCGTCGGTCAGCGTGGCGAGGCCGCCGCAGGTGCACCAGCCGTACTTGACGATGCGCCCAAGCGGATCGGTCGTCTGGATCAATTCGCGAATCGCATCGTAGACGTTGGTGGTGGTGCGCCCCTGCCGGTCGATGGTATGGGCCACATCAAGCGGGAAGGCCGGATTGTTGTAGAGCGTCTGGTCAGTTGTGCCGTCTGGATAAGTTGTACTCGTGAGACGGTCGAGGTTGTCATAGGCATAGGTGAGCGTGTAGCTCTCGCTGTCGGTGGTGGTCAGGACCCGTCCCACGCTGTCGTAGGAGTAAGTGGTGGTCGCGCCCGTCATCGGTGCAGTGACCACGTGCAGGTAATTCCCCGTGCCGCTTCCACCGGGCCCGGTGTAGCTAAGATTGGTGGTCTGATTCGAGCCGCTGACCACTACGGTGGCCACAACAGCAAGGCCGTGCACCGCGCTTATGCGAAAAATGCCTTGGTGGAATTGCCCTGCCTGAGCGAATACGAACAGAAAATCGTACCCTTTCAGAAAACGGCCGCCGCGTAGGAGCATGACTTATTTACGTTTAAGCACCTTCTCTACAATCGAGGTGATGACTGACAACTTGATTTCAGTACCACCAAACAGTTCAAAAAGAGGTAGAACGGCCTGGTAAACGTATGGGGCAATCGCTGTTGAGGCGACAGACAAGGGAACCTTGACATGAGTGTGAATCGATTCTTGTCCCGATTTTCCGTAGTACATGGCCCAATTCATGTCCGACCAACAGGTCAATCCTCGATCTTTCAACCGAGCCCACGAGAACCGGTAGCTGATCGAACAGTTGTCCACGTCACAACCCATGGCCTTGGCAAAAGCTAGGGGCACCAACAGCGCCTCGGTTGTCCGCCACGTCACAATGGCAAAATCCAGCACGGCCAATGGAGGAATTTTACGTTCGGGCGCCAAGAGATCATCCTCCAGAAATCTGAGTGCATACATTTCGCCAACGGGAGATATTCGCCAAAAATCAATGTGCCTTGTATAGCGATGCGCTTGTGCATCCGCTGGTTCGACTAAGGCGCACTCCCAAAAATTACTAACCGGCGACTCCTGCCCTCGGGCGTATCTGATGCCTTGACCATCGATCCATAGCGGCCAACCAGTGTAACTCGGGTTGCTTCGGATGATTAGGTTGAGAAAATCGCGATTGCATCGCCGCTCGGGAACCTTGCCTTCAATAATTGCCGCCACGTCCCACCACCCAGCGTTAGTGGGGATCTGCTGCTCGGCATGGTTAACAATGGCGTTGAAACGCTGGAAACTACCCTGTTGCAGTTTGAAAAGCCTAACCGCTGGGTGGCACCTTGGTTGCCGATCGCGTCATTGCGCCCGGCGCAGTAACTTTACCCCATCCGCCAAATACAAGGATGACAGAATCCTCAAAGTAAGACTTTTGCAGAGGTCTCTAAAAGGAGGCTGCTCAGCCAGTAGGAGACATACGACTGATTATCCAAGCATAGCGAAGATATTTTCGTTAAAACGAAACCAGAAAGCGTGTGAACCACGGCAAGCCAAATCGCTGTGCCGACGACGAGACTCGAACTCTGGATATGATCCCTTCCTGTGAGCTTTCGTACGCGTTGATTATAAGCATCTGCTTTATTCCCAAGCATTGGCGTTTTTTGGCACTTTTTTAGCACTTAAATCTCGAAGCATGGGTGCGAGTCCCTTCCGGTCTAATCGGGAGCGTTCAGCAAGTTCCGGATGACCAGAGGCTTAATCTGCGACCTCGTGCCCCGTTTCGAGGCGCTCCAGGGCGGGCCAGAAGGCGGCGTAGAGCATCACGTAGACAAAGCAAATCAGCGGCATGACAAAGCCGATGCGCATGCCGTAGGTGTCCGCCATCCAACCCATCAATGGCGGCATGAGTGCGCCACCCACGATGGCCATGACGATCAGCGATGAGCCGAATTTCGTCTGCTCACCTAGTCCGCGAATGCCGAGCGCAAAGATCGTCGGGTACATGATCGACATGAAGAAGCAGCTCAGGAAAAGCGCCGCGACGGAAATCCAAGCGCAAGGCAGAATGATCAGTACCATCATGATCGAGTTGATCAGGCCGAAAACGGCCAGCGTCGAATGCGCGCTGCAAACGCGCAGAATCATGCTTCCGATGAACCGTCCTGCGAGAAAGCAGAGAATGCCGCCGGCAAAGGCCTTGGAAGCGCCGAGGTCTGTCACATGCCAGGCTGGAGTTAACCCGGCCAAGGAAATGACCTGTCCATTTGGACCGGTCGAGTTGGGAAGGCCAAAGAAGGTCCAACTGGCCGGGAAAATCTTTGTCATCCACTCGGGCAAATTGGGCATGTCCAAGCTAGTGACATAATTAATGAAGAAGCCCCACACCCCAATCTGCGCGGCCACGTAGAAAAATTGCGCGCCGACGGCCAGGGTGAAGTGCCAGCGGCTCAAGAGCGGTTTCGATACGGTCTTGGACGGCCCCGCCGTCTCCGCCATCTTCGCGTCATCCTCGGCCTGGAGATCGGGGATTTCCGCCTTCCAAAAAAGCACAATGAGCACGACGACCAGTGCGGCGATGAAAAGGTACGGAATAAAAAGCGTGCTGTTGCTGGTATTGACCTCGCCGGTAGACGAAAGTATGAACGCGCCCGCGATTAGCGGGCCGAAAAAGGTTCCGAGCGCATTGCAGGTCTGCGCCAGATTGATCCGCGCGGCGCCCGAGACCGGGGGACCGAGCACCGTCGTGTACGGATTGGCGATTGTTTCTAAAATGGTCAGGCCGGTGGCCAGGATGAACAGGCAGGTGAGGAACGCCGTGAATGTTCCGATCCAGGTCGCGGGAATGAAGAAGAACGCGCCGCTGGCGATCAAGGCCAGTCCAATCAGGATGCCGCCCTTGTACCCGAAACGCTTGGCCAGCAAACCTGAGGGAATGGCCATGACGAAATAACCGATGAAATTGGCGAACTGGACAAAGCCCGACTCGGCTTTGCTGATGTGCAGCGAATTCTGGAAGTGCTTGTTGAGCACGTCGATCATGCCATTACAAAAACCCCACAGAAAAAAGAGGGTGCTGATGAGCGCGAAGGTGATGGCGTAACTTTTTCCGTTAACGCGGAACATTTCGAGGAAGCTTTTCATTTTTTAATGATCAATTTGTGATTTCCGAAACCGACTTCAAAACGAAGAAAACACGACTCTTATTTCATGAGAGGATCGAGGATAGGCTGCATATTTTCGGCCCAGATTTGGTAGCCCTGAACACACGGGTGGAGAAGGTCATGAAAGAGTTCCTTGGGTAGATCGCCGTTGTCATCGAGAAATTTAGGGCCAAGGTTCAGATAGTGAACTTTGGGTCCAAAGTCGATCTTGCTAATGAGGTCGTTGACGGCCGCGACCTTTGCCCGTCGAGCATCGTTCTCGCTACCACAGGGGAAAATACCAAGCAGAATGATCTGTGATTGGGGCAGCTTTTCCTGAACGGTTGTGACAATTTTTTGGATTCCGGCAGCGACCCGCCCGGCTGATCGTGGTGCTTGCCGAGATTGTTGGCGCCAATCAAAATCACGACGGCTTTCGGATGCAGCCCATCGAGAATCCCCCCAGCGATGTGACCAAGGGTTTGATCGATTGTTTCACGGGGGATGCCAAAATCACCGGCATCATAGGGCGCATATTACTTTGTCCAGACGGGAAGACCTGCCCGTTGCCAGTAAGCGGTTATGGAGTCGCCTAGGAAAATCAACTGGAGGTTTTTGTCCCGGGCAATTTTAAGGAGCTTGTTATGGCCTCCCAAGCCGACAACGGGGGCTGGGGTGGAGGCATCTTGCGGTTGACGAGGTGGAAGTGGTGCCTTGGCCGCAACAGGTGCGATGTTCGTCGTCGCGGACAATATGATCACTGTTCACACCGCTGACGGAGACATGACGATGGCCATCACCGCCGACACCAAGTTCAAAGGCAGCAAATCGATGAGCGACCTGAAAGTCGGAGACCCAGTCTCCGGCCTGTTCATGACCGACGATGACGCGAAGGTCATGGTCGTCTCGGTCAAAATTTATAGCTCGAAGGCCTAAGGTTTTCTCCTGGTGAAGAGCTGGGAAAAAATACTTCGGCTCTTCCCAGTCATGATGCCTTGCTGACGATTCTTCGACAATGGGCACGATGATCTGGTGACGCCAACAAGGGCCTTTATAAAGGTGTCCTTTGGCCACGCGACAATCGTTATCACGGGCGCAAAGGGGACATTGTTGATCGTGCCCGGGCGATCAGTAGACGCCGGGGGCGAAAGTTTCGAGGACCGGTTCCTTCGCTTCCATCGGGGTGTCGCGCTACGCTTTCGGTATCGTGATGCCACGCTGGCGCATGTACTTCCCGGCGCGATCCGCATAGGAAGTTTCACAGACCTCCTCGCCGCCGATGAAGAGCACTTGCGCGAGCCCTTCATTTGCGTAGATGCGTGCGGGCAGTGGCGTGGTGTTGGAAATTTCCAGCGTAACGTGTCCTTCCCATTCGGGTTCGAGCGGCGTCACATTCACGATGATGCCGCATCGGGCATAGGTTGATTTACCGAGGCAGATCGTTATCACATCACGCGGAATGCGGAAATATTCGACACTCCGGGCCAGGGCAAAGGAATTCGGCGGCACGATGCAAATATCGGTCTTGATATCGACGAATGACTTCGCGTCGAATGCCTTCGGATCAACCACTGTGTTAAACACATTGGTGAAAACCTTGAACTCATTGGAAACGCGCAAGTCGTAGCCATAGCTCGAAACTCCGTAACTGATGATCGATTGCCCCGCTTCCCCCGTCCGCACCTGTGTCGGCGAAAACGGCTCGATCATCTTTTCTTTTTGCGCCATGCGGCGAATCCACCGGTCTGATTTAATTCCCATAATTTCTCCTTTTATTGGCATGCCTCGCACGTCGCTCCATGGCGCATCGCCTCGATCGAGCAGGCGGACGGCGCCGGAACCGGCTCTACTTCGATTTTGCGGCGTTCACGGTTGCTGGAATCGATGGCCGACTTGTTGATGGTGCGCAGGTAGTAAGTCGTCTTGAGCCCCCGATCCCACGCCTCCCGATACATGAACGAGGCTTTGCGCGCATCGTTTTCCGCGAGGAAGAGATTCACCGACTGCGATTGGTCGATCCACTTCTGCCGGGCTGCCGCGCATTGGAGAAGCCAGGTCGGCTCGATTTCGAAGGCGGTCTTGTAGAGTCGCTTCACCTCCGCGGGAACGCGTTCGATTCCTTGCACGGAGCCGTCGAAATACTTCAAGTCGGAAAGCATCTCTTCGTCCCACATTCCGAGGGCCATTAGTTCCTTGACCAGGAAATCGTTGGTGCGGACAAACTCCCCCGACATGTTCGACTTGGTATGAATGTGTTTGTAGCTCGGCTCGATGCAAGGCGTGCAACCCATGATGTTCGAGATCGTTGCCGTGGGCGCAATCGCAAGGCAATTGGAGTTGCGCATGCCCTGATGACGGATTTTTTCCCGCAGCCCGTTCCAATCAAGGCGGCTCTTGCGATCCACGAGGATGGGCGTACCCCGTTCCTGTTCCAGCCGCTCCAGGGTATCGAGCGGCAACAAGCCGCGATCCCATTTCGATCCCTGGAAGGACGGATAGCGTCCCTTCTCCTGCGCCAAGTCGGCCGAAGCCGAATACGCATAAAAGGCTATCGCTTCCATGATCTCATCGTTGAAGTCGACCGCTTCGAGCGTATCGAAAGGAATGCGCTTGGTGTAGAGCGCATCCTGCATTCCCATGACTCCGAGGCCGACGGGGCGATGCCGTGTATTGGCCCGTTTTGCCGCCTCCGCCGGGTAGTAATTGATGTCGATGACGTTATCCAGCATCCGCATCACGATGCGAATGGTTGCTTCGAGTTTGGCGTGATCGATGGAGCCATCTTCGCGGAGATGATTCGGGATGTTGATCGAGGCGAGGTTGCAAACCGCGACCTCGTCCATACTCGTATTTAAGGTTATTTCCGTGCACAAATTAGAATTGTGAATGACGCCCGCGTGATCTTGCGGCGAGCGGATGTTGGACGGGTCCTTGAAGGTGATCCACGGATGTCCCGTTTCAAATAACGCCTCAATCATCTTTTTCCAGAGAGCAAGGACGCGAATCTTGCGGCTGAAAATCTTGCCCTCATCGGCCAAAGCCTCGTAGTGGAGATAGCGCTCCTCGAACGTGCGACCGTAGAGCTCGGGCAGGTCTGGCGTTTCGTTCGTGCGAAACAGCGTCCACGCGGCGTCTTTCGGCAGTACGCCTTCGGAAATATCGCGCAGCCGTTTCATGAACAAGTCAGGCACCCAATGCGCGGTATTCATGTTGTGGGTGCGTCGCCGGTCGTCGCCGGTTTCTTTGCGAAGATCGAGGAAATCCTCGATGTCGGCGTGCCAAAGCTCGATGTAACTGCAAAGCGCTCCCGGACGTTTGCCGCCTTGGTTCACCGCAACACAGATGTCGTTGGCGACCTTCAGGAACGGAATAACGCCGGACGATTCGCCATTGGTGCCGTGAATATGAGCGCCGCTGCCCCGCACGGCCGTCCATGAGCAACCCAAGCCGCCGGCCCACTTGGAAAGCGAGGAGAAGCGGGACCAAGTCTCGGAGATCTCCTCGATGGAATCGCCGCAATAGAGCAGGTAGCAGCTCGAAAGCTGGGGCCGATGCGTGCCGGCATTGAAAAGCGTTGGCGTGGACGAACAGGCCCGCTTGTTCTGGTAGATGCCGTAAAATTCCTTCGCACGCGCTTCGCGTTCCGGCTCCAGCACGGCCAATCCCATTGCCACCCGCATCCAGAAGATTTGCGGCGACTCGACGCGACGGCGCCCCTCCGGCGAGGCGGCATCCTTGATGTGGATCAGATAACGGTCGTAGAGGTTCTGTATGCCGATGAAATCGAAGTCGAGATCGGCGTAGGGGTCAATCGCTTCGGCCAACTCATTGAGCCGAAACTCGGCAAGTCGTGGATCGAGCCGCCCGACCTCAATGCCGAGAGGAATATACTTTAAAAAAGCTTTGCGGTGCGCCTCCTTGAGTTGATCAATACCATCGGTGATTTTCCACGGCAGCGTCTCCTCGTAGATGTAAGTGAGTAGAATGCGACCTGCGAAGAAGCGGCTGTCCCCGTCGACATCGAGAAGGTTTTTTGCATTGAGGATGACCGTCTCCCGTTGTTCCTGCGGCGAGAGGGAAAGCGAAACGCTCCGCATCAACCGAGCGATCAATTCGTTTTCCGAGAGAGTCAGTTGAAGGTTGATCCGGGCGAACGAAATCCGCAAGCGGAGGTCGGCGGTCAGGTCGGGCGACGCCAGTTCGAGCTGCTCTCCACCGCTGGCGGCTGCCTGGGCCTCAATTTCACGCACGGCGGCGCGGCGCGCGCGATACTTGCCGTAGGCCAGGGCGACACGGCCGTAATTGAGTTCGATGAGCAGATTTTCGACGAGGTCCTGCAACTGCTCGATGTGGATGAAGAGCGGACGCTCCTTCTTCATCTTAAACTCAACTTCCGCCTGAATCTGTTTTCCCACCGGTGCATGGCCGGCGGCGAGGCAGGCGGCATCGACGGCTTTCTCGATCTTGAAGCCAATCCACGACACGACACGCGGCTTGGCCGACTTTGCGTGTGGCAGGTCGCGACGAATGACGCGGGGATATTCGGAGGCGGTCAGGTTTTTTTCCAATGCAAGGGTTTCAGGGCTCATAGTCGGTTTTCGGGTTAAATGAGGTCGTCTTCGTTGGTATTTTTTACGCTGCCGCTGGTCTGATATTCGGTGACGCGTGTCTCGAAAAAGTTTTTTTCCTTTTTGAGAAAGATCACTTCATCGAGCCAGAGAAACGGATTGTTTTTTACGGCGGAAAGCGCGGGCAGGCCGAGACTCGTCAAACGGCGGTCGGCGTTGTAGTCGACGTAGTCGAGATAATCCTGCTGCGTCATGCCGACCATGTCCTCCGGCAGGCAGTCGCGGACGAATTCCTTTTCCAAGGCTATGCCTTCCCGCATGAATTCGACCAATTCCGCGCGGAAAGCTTCCGTCCAGATATCAGGATTTTCCTCGATCAACTTTTCGAGCAGATAGCGGCCGAGCGCGATGTGGTTCGATTCGTCGCGCAAGGTATATTGAAACATCTGGCCGATGCCGGTCATCTTGTTCTGGCGATGCAGAGACAGGATCATCGCGAAGAGAGCGTAGAATTGCGTCCCTTCCATCACCTGCGTGATGCCGAAAATGGCCTTGGCGAACTTCTGCTTATTCACGGTTTGCGTCAGGTCGATGCCCATTTTCAATTCGGGCATATGGCGCGTGATGTAGGCGTTCTTCTTTCGGATGGAAGGAATGTCCTGGAACTTCGCGGTCACTTCGTCGAGGTCGATGTTGAGGCTGCCGATGATGTGGAGCAGCGAATCCATGTGGATCGATTCCTCGGCGATCTGGCGCAGCGAGGCATGCTTCAGCTCGGCAGCGGTGAGATTGTCCTCAATGACGTGCAGGACGCTGTCGCCGACAATTCCTTCCGCCGCGGAAAAATAGCCGACGCCCATTTCGATAATCCAGCGTTCACGGGCATTGAGTTTATTTGAATTCCAAGTGGCGCAGTCCTTGGTCATGTCAATGACATCAGGCTCCCAATGGTTGGCCTTCATCTGCTTGTAAATGCGATAGGCCTCGTGGTACTTGAGCGGGAGGACGTTCAACTCCGCGCTACGCAGGCCGTTGATGACCCGCTTGCCTGCGAGGCGTGTGCGGGCTTTTTCCTTATCCAGGCGGAACGTCCGGCCTTGGAAAGTATACACGGCGTGGCGACCCTCTTCTTTTTCGATGAAATCTGCTGCTGGCGCTTCCAATATCTCGATCATGGCTGTGCTCCTGGTTCAAGCGCCATGCCACGGGCGCGGTTTCATGCCGGGAACCTGAATGCAAAAAAGCCTTCCAATTCCCAACTCGGGAAACAGAAGGCGGCAGATCAGCAGAACTGCAGCAGCACTCGGAATCCCATCCCCTCTTTGGCGAGAGAGTTGCCCCGGACATCCATCCGGGGACTTGATGAGCGTGAAAAAGCAGGTCTTCTGACTTCGAGGTCGTTCTACTCACCCCGCCTTACCGCGCCCTCGCGCAGTGGCTTCATGGGGTTTTTGTCGCTCGTTACAGCGGCGCTACCGCACGGGATTCTCACCCGTTTCCCTATTCTCCTCTGGCCGTGACCAGAGACACTCTTTCACGTTGCCACCACAACCTATGGTGGCTTTTTCAAAGAACTACCACTTCTAATAGTTCTTTGCCGGCCTTGCGTCAATAGGAATTCTACGAACCACTTCCAATTTCTTTGAGTAGCATGCCATGACACGATCTATTGCTGACTAATATTAATTTTTCATCAGGGGTCGTTTCAAGATGCCGATAGCTGACTCATGAAGATCAGAGCCGTGGAGGCTCCAGAATTCCCCACAAAGGACACCGGTGGAAACGCCATTGGAAGCCTCGAAATCGTGATTGCGGCTTTCCTCATCGCGATCGGAATCTACGGTACGTTAACTGCAAAGGCGCCGCCGGGCGACCCCATCAATTTGACGTTCACCGCCACCGACGGTTCCACCGTCGACCTCGCCGCCCTGCGCGCTAAAGTAGTTCTTTTGGACTTCTGGGCGACGTGGTGCGCGCCGTGCCGCGGCGAAGTACCCAACGTCGATGTCGCTTACAACAAATATCATGCTCAAGGCTTCGAGGTCGTCGGCATTTCCTTGGATCAGGACCGGGACAGCCTAAGCCGGTTCACGACGGACAACGCAATGACTTGGCCCCAATTCTTTGAAGGCCAGGTCGCTGCCCTCATGCGTACGCCGTAGTTAATGCTGGATGAAACGGCGAAGAAGATCGGCGCACGAATCAGGTGCAGCGTCTCCATAGGCTATCTAAGCAGGTATCGAGCTTTTGCGTGGAGGACATCAGGTCGGTATAACCAACTTTCATTGGTCTTTCTTGAAGTCGGATATTTTCTTTTCTTTCAGTGCCTGACTTGTTGCAGACTCTAAAAAAGGTTAGGCTGGGGTTTTTCATGCCTGCAAGTTATGCACAGCTTGGGCCAACTATTGAAATATGCGCAATACTCTCTTAATAAGATGCTTGCAAATATATTGATATTTTGCGGCCGCGGTAAATCCAAAATACCTTTACGCCTGGATGGCAAATTTCTTTCTCTTTTCGTTCAGACAGCCTCCCGCTGATGCAACACTCACGCCAGACGAGGCTTTAGGTCCGGCCATGGGCGTGCAGATGGAGTCGCTCGAATTTCGGGGCGAGCAGGTGCTGCAACCCGAACGCAGCCAGATAGGCAAAGGCGGAATAACTTAAGAGCAGGAAATAGCCGGTCTGGGCGGGGCCAGCACAAAAAAATGAAAAGGGCGTAAACGGAGCGGAAGAGGAATGCGCCGTAAACGACGCGGCGATCGTGCATAGTATTGCAGACTACATGATGTGAGGCCTGACGACAATTGTTATGTTGCATAAATATGCATTATGTTGATCGCAGGCGCTCTCCCATCCGCCCTTATCCCCAGACGTCTTTACCCCGTTTCCAGACGCAAAACCTTCCAGATCGAGATTGTCAGAAAGTCTTCGATACGGTCTAATCCCCAGCGATGTCGGGGATCAATCAGCAAGTCATCGCCAACCGATTAAATATTTCACGAACAACGGTTTCGAGATGCTTCACCAACCATAAGGGGATCAATCCAAAAACGCGGGCCGAGGTCTTCTCCCTCGCGGCCAAGCTTGGGTATCAATACCTCCAGCCGCGCACGCCCACCAAGAGCGCGCCCAAGACGCGCTCCGTTGGCATTCTCATTTGCAGCGACGTCGACGAGTTCAACCGGCCCGACTACGAAAGCCCCGGCGTCGAGTTGCTTCCCGGCGTCTCCGAGTTCGCGCAAATTCATCATTGGCGCAGCGAGGTGCACTTTGTTTCCCCGCTCGCTGCGAGCATCTCCGACGCGAGCTATGCGAAAATCCAAGCCCTGAAGAAACGTCTCTGGTCCGGCCTGCTTTTGATGTATCCGTTCTCCCCTCAAATTATCGGGGAGTTATCGGCCCGCTTTCCCTGTGTCTCGCTGGTGGAACAGTATGGCCGGGTCTCGGTCGACTGCGTCGATGTCAACCACTACAAGGGAATCACGGCATTGATGGATCGCCTGCGCCAGCACGGCCACACCCGGATCGGATTTTTCTCACGCCGCTACGCCATCGAGGCCGCCTGGTCTTATCGCCGGTTCAGTGCTTTTGTCGAAAATCTTGCTCGTTTGGGCATGCACTATAATGAACGGGACATCATTCACCTCGACATTACCTCCCAAGCGACGATGGACGCGGGCTACCGACTCGTGATCGACCAAATCAAGGATGGCGTGACGGCCTGGATGTGCGCCGCCGATCACCAGGCCTACGACCTCATCATCGCGCTCAAGGAGCGGGGCTACGATGTTCCGAGGGATATTTCCGTCACCGGCTTCGACGGCATTTTGCGGCCGGTCGGCGCACCCGCGCTCGATACGATTCGTATTCCGTATTATGAAATCGGCTTCGCCGCCAGCCGACGCCTTTTGGAAAAAATGAACAAGAGATTCGATGCACCGCAGGAGATCCTCCTGGAGTGCCGTTTGCAAGAGGGAGAAACCGTCGGCCTCGCAAATAACGCACGCTTAAAGTGTGCATGAATGTGCAAGATTAGGCTTGACCTAAAAACTTTGGCAGCGATGATGGTGACGAGAAATTATCCGCCATCGTCGTCAGGCTCTCTCTCTTTTCCTTGGCTCTTGGGTTATCTGCAATTTCCAGCAGAGCCCAAAATCCTCCCGCTCCTGCGCCAGCCCCGGCTCCCGCACTGAACTTTGCCCAGTGCTGGGATCCCAAAGGCTGGTTCTGGAAGCCCGCCGATGCCGCCAAGAAGCGTCTGGCCGAACTGCAATTCGACGCCGTCCAAGAGCGAAAACCCGCAACTTCCAATTTAATTTAAGCGATTTCAAGGGGTTGAAACACAATTTTTATGAGCCAAAACATATGCCGATATGCCACGGGTGCATAAAATCGCAAATTTGTGTTGGACAACAACGCCAACTCGACCACGATTGGCACAGGCACCGCCGGTTCGGTGACGACAACAGCGGCGCCTCTCTCAGCTTCGCCAACGGCGTGGCCAACGCCGTCTCCACCCAATTTAACACTCTCAATCTCAGCAATACCTTTTCGACGGCCCTGACCCTCGGCGGCGGCGGCAGCATTAACATCGGCGTGGGTGGCTCCTCGACTTCTGATTTGATTTCTCTCGGATCGGGCCTGGCCAGTGTCACCGGCTCGACCACGATCAACCTGAATGTTCTCACCGCCCTGGATGGCTCCACGGATCAGTTGATTTCCTGGGGCGCGACGCCCAGCGGAATCAACGCGAGTTCGACCGCAATCGGGACGATCAACGGGCTGGGCAAGGGAGTCTATACCCTGTCGTTGTCATACACGAGCGCGGGACTTTACCTGAACGAAAGCGCCGCCAGCACGGCGTATTGGACCGGCGCAACCAGTTCGAACTGGTCCACCAACCGCGGACTGGGGCGATTCAACTTTGGGCTTCAACCAGTTTTTCGATCCCGATGCGGTGGCCGCGCAGATGGATACGATGTGGGATGCCAACGATTCCGTCGCGAGAAGCCTGAACACGGCGGGCCTGACCTATTATTTCGCGCAGTCGAATCGCCAGCTTGGCCCGATCGCGTGGGCTTATCATTCCGACCTGCCCGCCAGCATGGTTTATCAAAAGCCGGGCGACAAGAATCACACGTTGGTCGCGTGGAATGAAGGCGAAACCCCGGTAACCTGCCACGACTACAAGGGCGACCAGGTTGTCGGACAGGTCACGGTTCCCAGCCGCAAATTAAGCGTCTTTCCGATTCCTCTCTCAGCGCCTTAAGTCGATTCCGGCTCTCAGCCTTCCTCGTTCCCCAAGTTTCACTTGGGAACGCAATTGCTGAGGCAATTTTATTGCCGATCCCATCGCGATGGAGAGGATGCGTGCGCGAAAATGAAATTTCGCGAGGGCAGAATGGCCATCCCAAATGAAATTTGGGAACGAGGACATACTCTTTCCACACTAAGACGATTCAGGCTCGCACTCTTCCGTCTCGCTTGGAAGCTTGAGCTCGGTGATGTCGGCAATCACGCCATCGTAGCCGATCAGCCGGTTCTTCGCGTCATGGCGTGGAATGGGTGTATGCCTCACCCAGCGCAGGGAACCGCATTTGGTGGTGATACGATGGTCAAGCGGCGTGGGATCCCCCGCCAGGACGCGCACAGCCTGCTTCAGCACCTCGATGCGATCCCCTTCATGCACCATCCGGTACCAGAGATCGGGATCGCGGTCGAAGTCCTCTGGACTATAACCGGTCACGCGGATGCAGCCCGGGCGATGTGTCGTGGCTGTGGCGCGGCCATTTTGCACTTTGACCGTGTAGACATAGTCGGTGACCGAATCGAAAAGAAGCTGATACCGCTGCTCGCTCTCACGCAGAATTTTTTCAAGAGAGTGACGCTCGATGGCGAAGGAAATAACCCTCCACAGCGCTTTCTCGTTCATCGTGCCCTTGACGATATAATCCTGCGCTCCCGCTCGAATCGTGTCCGCGCTGGCTTCCTCGCTTTGAAAGCCGGTCAGGACGATAATGGGAGTAACCGGGGTATGAGCATGGAGCCGGTTAAAGGTTTGCAACCCCTGGCCGTCAGGAAGCGAGAGATCGGCCAGCACAACATCGAACCAAGACTCATCGAGCATCCGGATGGCCTCGCAGACTTGCCCAGCAACAACAAGTTCCAGTTTGATGTGGGCAGCTTCATGTGCGGCCTTTTTCAAAGCCTCCTGGAGGAGCAGGGCGTCTAATTCGTTGTCTTCGACGATGAGAATCCTGGCCGAGGGCTGCGAAGAATGGGGCATGGCGGAAGACTTGGGCGCAAGAAAAGGCTCAATCTAACGGTAACAGTGTATTCCCCGCTGGCAAGGGTTGGCGGGTCGAACTTGGACAGCGCCCGAACCCCGCAACTTCATAAATGCGTTACGATTGCGAATTTCGCCATTGAACATTTTCCGAAATAACTATAAAAAGGAAAAATATGGCTGACTCCGCTACTCCAGAGGGCTCGGATCCGAACGCTCCAAAGCGCGAAACATTGCGCATCAGTCTCCCTCCGAGGCCTCTCAAGCCCGCCTCTGCCAAGATAACCGGCCCTCCGCGTCCCAACGTCTCGGCGGCCAGCACGCTCCCCATGAGCACCTCGGGCCAATTGGAGCCCGCGCCCGTCACCTCTCTGCCCCCGGCATGGTCCACCGCCGTCACCAAACCGATACCCAGTATTTCGAGAATCACCTCGGCCCCGCCGCAGACGACTCCGCCGAAACCTTCCGCGCCTCCCTTGACGGGTGCGCCACCGAGTTCGAAAACCACTCCTCTCTTCCCGCAAAAGCCCGCTTCTCAGAAGGTTGCCGTCCTGCCACCCTCGACGCCTGCTCCCCCGGTGGCCGCGCCACCGCCGATGCCGGTGCCTCCGAAACCTGCTTCTGACCCGGTCGCCGATTTGTCCACCCAGTCCGGTCGAGTCGTTCCGCCTCCGCCCCGCGTCATCGTGGCAAATCCCCAGGCAAAAGTTTTCGTGCAGAGCGGAAAAGTCGAAGTGCCGGCTGATCTTGAGCCCGTTCCCCATCGTTCGCGCCCGCCCGCATTGCCCGCCACGCAACCACTGCCTGTCATCGGCAAATCCGCGTCTGCCCCGCCTTCGCCAACCCCGGCCGCTCCTCCGGCGCAAGCGCCCACGCCCGCTCAGCCTCCTCCGATTCCACCACCCGCGGCAAAGGCTCCCGCGCCGATGGCACCTCAGCCCATTATCACGTCTGCCCCGGCGCCGACGGGGGTAAGCCCATCAACCCGCCCATCCACGGGGGACCTTCCCTTGCCTGCGCGGCTCAAAAGGCCGACCGGAATGGTGCGTCTGGCTGATGTTCCGACCACCGCCGGCTCTCCTCAGTCGGTGACGCATCCGATTGATCCTGCCCAATCCGTGCCTTCGCCCGTCCCGACGCCGGTGGCAAAGACGCCTCCGCCTCCGATTCCGGCCACCCCGCCACCGCCGTTGCCAGTGGTCACGGCCAAGGCGGCAAGTTTTCCTCCCGCTCCCCAACCGCCGGCGATACCGGCTCTCTCTTCCGCGCCGACCGGCACTGCCCCGACTTTACCTCCGCCGGTTCCCACCACGTCTTTCGCTCCGAAGCCGCCGGTCGTTGTGCCTCCTCCGCCGGTGACAGCGCCTATTGCGCCTGCAAGCATCTCCGTGCCCCCGCCTCCTGCGGTCAGTGCGGCCCCGGTTGTTCCTGCTCCCGCGCCGGTCGCGCCGCCGGCTCCGACTCCTCCTCCAGTAGCTGCGGCTCGCCCGACACCACCTCCGCCTCCAGTTACGGTGACATTGCCGCCTCCTGCTAGCGTTGCGCCTTCGGTTCCGCCGCCCATCGCTCCGTCGGCTGCTCCTACGCCTACGCCTCCACCTCCCGTCAGCACTGCGCCAGCGACTCCTGCCCCGGCAACGATTGTGCCCCCTGCGCCCAAGCCTCCGGTCAGTGTCGCGCCTTCAGTACCGCCGCCCGCAGCGCCGTCGGCTCCTGCTCACGCGCCTCCATTTGCAGTGACGGCGCAATCACCGCCGGCCCAGCCTACAACCTCGCCTGTATCGAAGCCTCCGACGGGAACAGTGACCCCGCCTGCCGCACCGAGCAAAACGGCCGTCATTCCCAGCTTGACCGGAGGTGCGCCGGTAACGAAACCGCCAACGGGTTCCGTTCCGGCCGCGACATGGGCCAAGCCTCCGACGAGAAAGCTTCCCGAATCCACCGCCCCCGTGGTGCCCCTGACCCTACCGGCAGCCGAGGCTGCGCCCGCCACGAAGTCACCAACGACTTCGGTGCCCGTTACGCCGACGCCATCAGGTTTAACCCCCGCGCCAGTGGTACCCGTTTCAGCCAAAAAGCCGACCGGTTCGGTTCCGGTCACACCCCTTCCGCTGCCCGCCTCGTTTGTTCCCGCGGACGCCAAGAAGCCGACCAGCGCTGTGCCGGTCGCTCCAACCGCGCCTGCGCCTCCTGCCCCCGCGAGCGTCAGCCCGACGACTCCGCCTTCTCCGGTGCCTTTGACTAAAACCGCCGTCGTGGCGCCGCCGGTTACCAAAAGGCTCGAACCGATAACCCCTCCGTCGCCCCAGCGGCCCTCGACAATAACGCCTGCCGCGATCGGTGCGGCTGCGGTCGGGGCAGCCGCTCTGGTGGAAACGGCGGAATCGGTTGCAAAGAAAAAATCGAGCATGGTTACCCCTTCGCCTCGCGTTGCTCCCACCACCACCGCAATCCTACCTGCACCCACCCAACCGGCCACATCTATGCCAACTCCGCCACCTTCCGCTGCATCGGCGGAAACGTCTGTAGCTCCGCCCCGTAGGACGCAACTCATGGAACCCACCCCACCCGCAACCCCCGCCTCCGGCACGCCAAAGGCAGGCCCTCCTCCTCCCGTCATGCCAACTCCGGGCGCTGTTTTGCCCGTCAAACCCGGATTGCCTCCTGCGCCTGTCATGCCTCCCGCGCCGGTTGCTCCGGGTGCAAAAACGCTTCCGGCACCGGTACTGCCCGTCAGTCCGGTCAAGCCTGTTGTTCCGGCTCCTCCTGCACCGATATCCGCCAAGCCGATAGCGACTCCACCCCCGCCGGTAGCTCCGGCTGCAGCCACCACCGTCGTCACTCCGCCACCTCCGGGCGGGTTGCCGCTTAAGCCTGCATCTTCTTCACCCGCTGCGCCCGTGGCGGAGCCCGGCAGCAAGTCGGGGACCACCATCGTCAAGAGCGCTCCGCCGAAGGAAACCGCCCGCATCACGGTCAAGCCCAATCTCCCTCCCTCGGCCCCGCGTCCGGGAAATTTCCCCACCGCGAAACCTGCTGCGGGAGCCGTCCCGGTCGTCGCTGCGGCAGCGGCAGGTGCGGTTGCGGGAGCCGTTGCGGCCCAGGCCACCGCCAAACCGGTTGCAGCCTCCAAACCGGCCACGACCGTCGTCAAGGGCGCGACCGCCAAGGTTGTCGCAGCACCGAAGCCGATGGTCGCAGCAACACCGGCGACTACCGCCCCTTCAGCCCCGCTTGTTGCCACGACCCAGTTCCGGGAAGAATCAACCACGCTGACGACCAGCCTCGCCGGCGTCCTGGCGTTAATCACCTGGGGAACGGCCGGCGTTTTGATCGCTAGCTATCTTGGTTATATCTGATAAGTTGCTGCCTAATGAGTACCAATGTTTCCGCCGTAGGTGCTCTCGATTTCGAGAGCGAAGTGCTTCAAGCTGACAAGCTGGTCATCGTCGATTTTTGGGCCGAGTGGTGCGGTCCCTGCAAGATGATCGCCCCGTTGCTCGACGAAGTGGCCAAGGAATTGCCGGAGAAGGTCAAGATCGTCAAGGTGAACGTCGACAACGAGCAGCAACTGGCGCAGCAATACGGCATTTACAACATTCCAACCCTGCTTTTCTTCAAGGACGGCGCGGTTCGCGAGCAGGTCGTCGGTACCGCCGCCAAGAAGGTGTTGGTGGAAAAGATCAACGCCCACGCCTGAGTAATTTCCAGGCGAATCTGACGGACGGTATCGAATAAACTTTTCCGCGGGTGTGGCGTAAAGGTAGCGCGCGGCCTTCCCAAGGCTGAAGTCGGAGTTCGATTCTCCGCACCCGCACGGGCGACTAGTACATTTTCGATTTAGATAGAAGTAGGGCTTTTATCCCTTCGGGATAAGTGAGGAATCCGCCAACCTAAACCGAAAATGCACTAAAAATCGCGTCCAATCCCTACAGCATTTTCATAAATGTCGTAGCCGAACTTTTGTCTTTTGGCCCGGAGGGCCAACGGAAATTAGCCGGTGATGCCAATCACCGGTCTAAGGTAATAGAAGTACCCGCCCTGAAGGGGCGGCGGAATTTTCGAGAAGTAAACTCATCCTCCGCCCTATCCGGGGCGGTTGTTCTTGTGGGGTTAACCGGTGGCTATCGCCACCGGCTAATTTCTTTCCGGCCCTCCGGGCCTCGTACTACGACCGGCTCACGGCGGCTAGGGTATGTTTAAATGCGCTAGCTCGTCGTCGGGTAAGCTCGTTCAAAAAAGGATGCGAGCTCATTTTCCAGGAACTTGGGCGTGATGTCCGCGTAGGTGACCTGAGTGATAATCGGAGCCACGAGGGGATCGGTTCTTTGCCGGATGTGGATAACGTCCTCGGAGCGATAGACCTCGTAAAATTTGGTATTGGTGCGTTTGGAAATATCTTCCTTCGGGTTGACGAGTTTCAAAGTCTTTCCCGCCCCAAAACTGAGATAACGATCAAGGAGCGTCAGTCCAATCGACTGCACCGGGGTATGCGTCAAACTGGTGATGATGACGGCGTCCCTGCCGATTTCCCTCACGGTGGTCTTGAAGACGTCGAATGCCGGCTTGATGATCTGGGTAACCAGAGCTTCAAATTTTTCCCGGGCGGCTTGGGCTTCCAGGCTAAAAACACCAGCCAGGGCAGCTTCCATTTCCTCAAGCTTCTTGACCTTCTCGGCATGGGAAACGATCCGGCTGCGTAGGTCCTGCATCCGGCAGATTGTAATTTCCAGAGCACAAGTGGCAAGTGAAATGAATCATTTCGCGAGCTTTAAAACCGGCAACTGCTGAGCCCGTTCTTATCGAGATAATGTTGGTGATACTCCTCGGCCTTCCAGAAATCGGTGGCTGCGACGACCTGGGTGACAATCGGAGCGCCGAAACGATGCGATGCCGTGAGCTGGGCGATCGCGGCTTCCGCCGCTGCTTTTTGTTCCGGCGTGTAGTAGAAGATCACCGACCGATATTGGGTGCCGACGTCGGGTCCCTGGCGGTTTGGCGTCGTCGGGTCATGATTGGCCCAAAAGACATTGAGGAGCTGCGCATAGGTGACTTTCGTCGGGTCGTATTCGACAAGCACCGTCTCGGCGTGGCCGGTCGTGTCGGTGCAGACATCCTCATAGGTTGGGTTCTTCAGTGTCCCGCCCATGTAGCCGACCGTGGTATTGACGACGCCGGGAATTTTCTCGAAGTCTTCCTGCGATCCCCAGAAGCATCCTGCGGCGAACGCAGCCTTGGCGGTCCTGGGATCGGCCTGCTTCTCCGGCACTTCCTTGCCGGCGGCGACGAAAGTCATCGCGGCGGAATTCAGGCAGTAGCGCAAGCCGGTGGGCGCAGGCCCGTCGTTGAAGACATGGCCGAGATGCGCATCGCAGCGGGCGCAGACGATTTCGGTGCGCTCCATGCCGAAGCTATTGTCCGACCGGGTGACGATGTTCTCGGGGGCAACGGGCTGAAAGAAGCTCGGCCAGCCGGTGCCGGAATCGAATTTCGCGTCGGAGGCAAAGAGCGGCAGATTGCAGCAAATACAGTGGTAAATGCCCGCCTTGTGGTTGTCGTAGAAGATGCCGCAGAAGGCCGGTTCAGTGTCCTTGTTACGCGTGATGTTGTATTGCTCGGCGGTCAATTGCTTGCGCCATTCCGCGTCGGTTTTCACCACCTTCGGCATTTCGATCGGCGCGGTCAGCTTCCCATCCGGGCCGATGATGCAGACTTTTACCATTTCCGGATTGGCGCTGTCATAGGGTTCCGATGGGACGGTGGCGGCGGGAAGTCCCTTGAGAAATTCGGCCAGGTATGAGCCGGAAGCCACGATGAGGGCGCCGCCGCCGAGTCCACGAAGAAAGTTTCTGCGATTCATTTGCGTATGGAGGGTATAGGTATCTAACGATTCGTTCTATTTATCAGACGCGCAACTGGCGATTTTATTCCATCCCATCGCTACGGCGCCTGGGGCATAGCCTTCAGTTTGGCCAGCTCCGTGCGCGCGTTTTGATCGGAAGGATTGACCAGCAAGTCCTGCTCATAGTGCTCGATCGCCTCCTGAAAACGCCCGGCCCGGCAAAGTGCGTTGGCCAGGTTGGCGTGGGCGAGGGCAAAATGGGGATCGAATTTCAGGGCCAGCCCGTATTGCTCGATGGCATCGGCTGTCCGGCCCGACTGTTCCAAGGCAAATCCGAGATTGTTATGCGCCTCCGTCATCGATGGTCTGAGCAGAAGCGCCGTTTGATATTCCGCGATCGCTTCCGGCACACGGCCCGTTTCGAGATAAACATTGCCGAGATTATTATGCGCCAGCCACGACCCGGGATTTCCCTTCAGCGTGTAACTCCAGAGTTTTTCCGGTCCGACAAAAATCTGGGCGTAGCTGTAGCTCTCCCAGGCCAGGAGGGTGAGCACGATCGCGGTCGCCCCGGACAGATAGGGACGCATCGGGGCCGCGATCAGGCCGTCACCAGCTTCGAGCGCCGCCACAGTCAGGCCGATCAAACCGATGATCGGAATGTAGAGAAAGTGGTCCATCACCCAGGTAAACTGCATATAGCTTACCGGGATAAAACCGACAAAGGGCGCGAGATTGATGAGGAAGAAGCCAAGTCCCAGCAACGCATGCCGGCCCCAGCTTTTGCGCCTGGTCCAAAACCACCCGATCGCCCCGGCCAGGATCGGCCACGGAAAAAATGAGTGGAGCGTGAGATGGTCGATCGGCCACTTCGGATAGATGGGAAGCATGTCCGCGGGCCAGAGGCATTTCCAAAAATAGAACGAAATCGACCAACCGGCGAGAGCCAGCCGGGTCGAAAAATCTCCAATTGAAGGATCTGGGACCGCATGCAGATGTGCTTCTTGAAACCAATACCCCGCTAAAAGGGAAATAAGCACCAGGGCGCACGACAAGACGAAGAAGGGCAAAGCGGCTGTGAGGTCGCGCCAGTCAATCCGGCTTCGTTTCCACCAGGCGTAAAGCAGAATCACTACCGGAAAAAGCGCCACGGAAATCTTGCAGAGCAGGGCGACGAGGAACAGGGCCAGGGCGAGAAAATAATTGCGCGGTTTGCCTCGCTCCTCGTAATCGATCCAGGCGCACATCGCGAGAAGCAAGGGAGGCAGGGAAAGCGTATTCTTGAGTTCGGAAATCCAGGCCACCGACTCGACCACCGCCGGGTGGACGGCGAAGAGGAATCCGCCCAGCCACGCCAGGCGCAGCCCGAATTTGTCCAGCAGACGCCAGACGAGCAACGCGCTGAGGATATGCAGGATCAAATTGGTCAGATGATAGCCCAGGGTCTGCATGTGCCAGAAATGCCACTGGACGGCCTGGACGGTCGCTTCGATCGGGTAGTATTCGATCAGACTCCCCGGCAGGAACCAGATTTTCCAGAGCCGGGCCGGATCGTGCAGCAGCACATTTTGCGTGACGTACATGTCGTCATCCATGAGCCAGTCGCCGTGAAGAGCGGGAGCGAAGACCCAAAATGCGGCGGCGACGATCAACAGGGCGTGCAGCAGACGCAGCTTGGAATGAGGAATCGCCATAAGAGTCTATCTCATAAATAGTCGAGGTCGCGCCGGGATGGATTTTGCCTTCTGGCGAGGAGTCGAGTTAGGAGCATAGCTGATGCTACGTGACGAGCGAGTGACAAAGCCAGAAGGCAAAAGAATCCCGGCCCGAAGGGTTGCGGCGATTTTGGGCCGCGCCTTTGTTGCTCGTCAGTCACAGATCTACGGGTATGCTCTTTCCTCGCGCCTCGGCGCAGCCCAAAATCGACTCGCAACGCGGCCTTGCCTATTTATGAGATAGACTCTCGTGCTCACGATAGCCTTATATAGCGCCAGGAAGGAAAATCCGAGGTCTATTCCCATGTATTCGCGATCGAACTGGCTTAAACGGTGTTGTCCCGCTCTGGTGGTGGCGGCGCTGCTCATCACCGGCGCAGCCCGGGCAGGAGCGCAAAGTGGTGCGATGCCGCAAAGGAATGTCGCCCCGTCGTCGCTATCGCCGGTGATTATCGTGGAGCGTCCCGACGCCATCCAGGGTTATGTCGCCGATCCGCAGGAGGTGCGTCAAATGCTCAATCGTGCGCTGATGACGCTGACGAGTGCGCCGGACATCGCCACGGCGTGGACGCGGCTCGGCATCACCCCGCAGGATATTGTCGGCATCAAGATCGCGTCCGGGGGAGGGCCGGCGTTCTCCACGCACCCTGCACTCGTGCACGCGATCTGCGAGGGTCTCCAGGCGGCGGGAGTGCCCAGTTCGCAGATCATCATCTGGGACAAATTTCCGGACAAGATGCGCCAGGCGGGGTACGCCATCCGTCCGGCCAAGGACCAACTCCCGGCCATCGCCTCGAGTGTTCCCAACAACTACGATCCGCAGGTTTACTTTGAAAGCGGGATCATCGGTAATTTGATCTGGGGCGATTCCCAGTTCAGCGCGTCGCTCGCTTACGGCAATTCGGATTCAGACCAGATTCTCCGGCGTTCCTATTACCCGACATTTCTCACCCGGATGTGTACGAAGATCGTCAACGTGCCGGTGCTGTCCTATAACGAGCAATTCGGCATCGACGCCTGCCTGAGCAGTCTCTCGCTCGGCTCCGTCGATAACAATCGGCGCTTCATGGGACCGCCTTCCTACGGTGACCCGGTGATTGACGAAATTTACGATCAGAGCTTTATCCGTCGAAAAGTGGTCGTCCATATTCTCGACGCGCTGGTGGCCCAATGCGCGGGCGGCCCGGCGTTCAACCCGAATTTCTGTCAGTCGTTCGGGGCGATCTACGTCGGCCGCGATCCCGTGGCAATCGATTCCCTCGCGCTGCCGAGACTCCAGAGAATGCGTTACTATTTGCGCGTGCCCTCCGCGGGAAATACCTCGACCTATGTCAGAAGCGCCGCCGTGCTTGGCCTTGGCACGACGGACCGGCGCCGGATTCAATTTTTGCGCGTGGAATAATCAGGGCCGTCTCGGGCCTTAGTTTTTTACGGGAGGTTCCGGCAACGAGGCTTGCACCTTGGCCAGGTTGTCCTGGGCCGATTCGAGATCGGGACAATACTTCAAGGCCAGTTGAAATTCGGTAAGCGATTCGCGCAAATGCCCCGTTCGCGCATAAATGATTCCAAGATTGTTGTGCGCCTCGGGGTAACCGGGATTGATGAGCAACGCTGTCTTGTAGCTTGCCTCCGCTTCACTAATTCTGCCGGCATCGGAAAGGGCATTGCCAAGGTCGTTATAGGCCGGCCACGCTTCCGCGTAGCGATGGATCGTATAGGTCCATAGCGCGATCGAGTTGATATAGATTTTGGAGTAACGGTGGCTGGAGATCGTTAGGGCCAGCATCACGACCGCCGCGGCGCACGCCCAATAGGGACGCTTCGCCGCGCCGAGCTTCCGGTCAAGTTGTTCCAAGGCCCCTACCGCCAGCCCGAACCACGCGATGATCGGCAGGTAGAGAAAATGGTCCATCACCCACGAAAAGCGCATGAAAGAGATGATGTGGAATCCGACGAATGGCGCCAGGTTGATCACGAAAAATCCAAGCGCAAACAGGATGTTCCGGGACCACGGTTCACGTTTCATCCAAAGCCAATAAACCGCGCCGCCAAAAACCGCCCAGGGGATGAATTGCCAGACCGTGGGAGGATTAACGTCCCATTGGGGATAGATCGGTGACAGATAGAGCGGCAGAACGCATTTCGAAAAATAGAAGACAATCGATGTGCCCCCGCAGGCGGCGCGCGCGAGGAAGCCTCCCAATGGAATGGTCTCCTCTCCCACGCCATGACGCAGGCAAGCGATCACCATGAGGCCCAAAGCCAGCGAGATGCCGAAGAACGGGGCGCTAAGCTTCAGGTCGCGCCGCTCGATTCGGCCATGTTTCCACCAGGCATAAAGAAGGATGATCACGGGAAACATGACCATCGAGGTCTTGCAGAGCATCGCGACCAGGAACAGGCCCAGCGCGATGAAGTAATGGTCCCATTTGCCGCTCCGGTCGAACTCGATCCACGCGCACATCGCGAGGAGAAATGGCGGCATCGACAGGGTATTTTTTAGCTCCGCCATCCAGGCGACCGACTCGACCATCACGGGGTGAACCGCAAAAAGCAATCCGCCCAGCCAGGCGAAGCGCAAGCCGAGTTTGCTGAGCAGGCGCCAGACCAGCAACGCGCTGCATGCATGCAAAAGGAGGTTCGTCAGGTGGAAGGAAAACGTGTCGTTGGGCCAGAGCTGCCACTCCAGCCAGTCGAGGCTGACGGTGAGGGGGAAGTAATCGATCAGCGTATCCGGAGCCAGCCAGATGTTCCAGATGCCGTAAGGATCATGAATAAGGTCATTTTTCTCGATAAGATAATCGTCGTCCCAGAGCCAGTCGCCGTGCAGAACGGGTCCGTAGATCCAGAGCACGGCCGCGACGATCAGCAGGGCTTGGGCAACGAGAATCCAGATCCAGAATTTCGATCGGGGCGCGACAACTTCAACGAACGTAAGCGCTTTCCGGGCAGACTGGGGCGACTTCGAAGTTGCATGGGCGGCGCGCTTTCTCTTCTTCGTGCCTTTCGCCATTGCGTCGTCCAGCTTATCGACTGGACGACCGGAGGCAATTAGACAAATACGAAGCGACTCACCTCTGTCCGCTCGCGGCCGGGTCCGTCAGCGCCACTTTGACAATTGCTGATTCGCCGGCACGAATGCGTTTCTCGTAGCCGCGAGTCGAGTCAGGATCGAAGACGATCTTCACCGGCACACGTTGCACGATCTTGGTGAAATTGCCGGTCGAATTATCCGCGGGCAGCAGCGCGAACTCATTGCCCGTCGCGGGCGAGAAGCTGTCGACCGTGCCGTCGAAGACCTTGTCGGGAATCGAGTCGATACTGATCTTGACCGGCTGCCCGGCGCGCATATGGGCGAGTTGCGTCTCCTTGAAATTGGCCACGATCCACAAATCGGGCTCAACCACGACCATCAGCGTTTGGCCCGCCGAAACGCGGTTGCCCACCTCGACATTTTTCCGGCCAATGTAACCAGAGGCCGGGGCCATGATGGTGGAATAATCGATCTGCAGCTTGGCTAGTTCATATTGGGCCAGGTCGGTGTCATACGTGCCCTGCGCCTTGTCGACGTCTTCCGGCGCGACGGCATGCGAGGCGATGAGGGGTTTGAGCCGGTTCAGATTGGACTCGGCCACGTCCAGGTTGGCCTTCGCGGCTTCCGTGATCGCTTCATATTCCATCGGATCGAGTTTGACCAGGACGTCGCCCTTCCGGACGAACTGGTTGTCGTCCACCAGCACAGCGGTGACGACTCCGTTGATGCGGGTCGCGACATCATGCAGGTGGCCCGTGACATAAGCGTCGTCGGTCTCCTCATGGGTGTAGGCGTCATAGGCGTAGAAGAGAACCGCGATGGCCGCGATGATTCCCGCGACGATAAGCGCGCGTTTTTTGTAGCGCTCGAACAACGCGTTAAGTCTCTTCCTGGGTGCGATGGGCGGCGTGGTTGAAGGTGCGGGATGCGCCGGTTTCTTGTCCGAGATCGCGACCTCGTCTTCAAGGGTGGATGTGCTCATAGTTAACTTTCAGGTGGGGGTGAAGCCGGCTTTGCGGCTTTGCCGAGAAGGAGAATCAGCGGCAAGGTCAGGAAGAAAATGAGGGCAACGAAATAAAATACGTCGCGGTAACTCAGCAGCGCCGCCTGCGTGTTGACCGCACGGTCGATCAAAGCCAGCGCCTGGTTTTGCACGCCGACCGGATCGCCCGAGTAGGCGTTGAAATAGGCGGTGTTCGCGCTCAGGCGTTGCGGGTACGCGGGATTGAGATCGGAGATGTCATAGATGAGTTGCGAGCGATGAACGAACTGTTGCTTGGCGACCAGGGTCGTTATCGCCGCGATGCCGATGCTGCCGCCCAGTTGACGCGTGAGGCTGAAGAAGCCGGACCCGGACGCGACATCCTTTTTGGGCAGCGATCCCAGCGTCACAATCGAGAGAGGCAAAAACATAATGACCGTGCCGAATCCGCGCCAGATCAGCGGCCAGTAGAGTTGATCGCTGCCCGTGTCGGGATTGAGATCGGAGAAGGCGAACATGACGGCGATGGTCATGACGCAACCGATGGCGATCATCAGTCGCGGCGAGAAAAGTTTTAGCAGCGGAGTCAGGGCGAACATGCCCACGGCCGAGGCAATCGCGCCCGGAACGAGCATCAGGCCGGTCTTGGTCGCGGTGAATTGCAGGATGGTTTGCGAAAAAACGGGGACGACGAAAACCGTCCCATAAAGCCCCATGCCCACCGCAAGCGAGATGGTGCTGCCTGCGGCGAGCGAGCGGTGACGCAGCACGCGCAAATCGACGGCGGGATGCGCGGTGGTCAATTCCTGCCAGATGAAAAGGCCAAGGCCGGCCACGCTCAACATCGTCATACGTTGAATGAAGAGCGACGACCACCAGTCATCCTGCTGGCCCTGTTCCAGCACGGTTTGGAATGCGCCCAGGCCGAGCGCGAGATAGAGAATGCCCTGCCAGTCGACGCTGCCGCTTTTGCGCTCGTGAATGTTGTCTGGTGGCAAAAACGTGGAGGCCATGAACACGGCCATGATGCCCAGCGGAATATTGATGAAGAAAATCCACGGCCAGCCGTAGTTATCCGTCAGGTAACCGCCGAGCGCCGGCCCGACCGCCGGCCCGCCGATGACGCCGAGGGAAAAAACGGTGCTGGCCATCGCCTGCTCCTCGCGCGGCACGGTCTCGAACATCAGCGCCTGGCCCTTCGCGATCAGGCCGCCGCCGCCGAGGCCCTGGATCACGCGGCCCACAATCAGCATGGTCAGGTTCGTTGCCAGGCCGCATAAAATCGACGCAAGCACAAACGCCACGAGGGAGAAAATAAAGTACCGCTTCTTGCCGAAGCGCAAACCAAGCCAGGCCGAGAGCGGGATCACGATGACATTGGCGATGGAGTAGCTGGTCGAAACCCAGCCGATTTCTGAAAGCGTCGCGCCGAGGTTGCCCTGCATATAAGGCAGCGCGACGTTGACAATGCTGACATCCACCACCTCAAGAAGGGCCGCGAACGACGCGGTGATCACGATGGCCCATTTCAGCCAGCCCTGCTCCGCCGCGCGCTGGGCCAGGCCGGAAAGGCCGGCCGAGGACATCGGCATCGGCATCGCGCCGCTGCTCATCTTTCGATCCCCTTCAGGAACAGCTCGACACAGGTGTCGACATAGCGCTTCGAGCTATAAAACGAATCGGTGAGGGGACGCCGCAGCGCTCCGGCCATCAGCATCCCGGTGAGTGCGTCGGCGGCGGTCTCCGTGTCCAGGTCCTTGCGGACAAGGTTCGCCTTCTGCCCGGCCTCCAGGTAGTCGATGAATTTCTGCCGACTCGACTTGGCGGCCTCGTTAAACAGGCTGCGCCAGAGTTTCAGGTGCCGTTTCAACTCGCCCATGAACGTGCGGACGAGGTCTTCGTTCTCGCGCAGCTTGTTCGCGTAGGCCTGGGCAAAGGATCGGACGGTGCGGCGCAAATCTTCAGGTGATTCCAACGACGCCTCGGCGAAGACCTGCTCGTAACGCGTCGCGGAGCAAAGCACCGCCTGACGCAGGAGCTCGTTTTTGTTCCTGAAATAGCGAAACAGCGTGACCTCGTTGACCTTGGCCACGCGCGCGATCTCGCGTGTCGTCGCGCCGGAAATGCCGTCCCGGCTGAATACCAATAAAGCGGCTTCGAGGATTCGTTCGCGGGTTTCTTTCATGCAAGTACATACTTGCATGCATTGGGCCCTTTGGCAAGTGTTCAGTAGGCAGCCGTCGACCGCCACACCTGTGTGCCGGGCGAAGGGTGGCGTCAGCGACTCTTTAAAAGATAGTCATCCTGAGCAAGCCGGGCTTGTCCCGGCGCAGTCCAAGGACCTCTAACTATTTTTTCCAGCCACGCTTGCCGAGCGGAATAGTTGGAGATCCTTCGACAAGCTCAGGATGACGATCTTTTATAAAAGGGGCTTACGCCCCCATGGGTCTTCGACCTCCGCGCGATGGTTAGAGTGGCCCGCGCCCGGAGATCGCGGGCTGCCATCAATGCGGTGAGAAAACTTGTTTGCCGTCACGACCTGCCCCAAACTCCGCGTTTCCTCGCATGAATGTTGCTTCCGATTCGCCGCCGCGTTTCCTCGGTCTTTCTCCCGCCACGGCGGCCATGGTGGTCATCGCGCTGACGACCGCGTTTCGCTTCTTCTACTGCACCTGGCTGCCCCTTCTGCCCGATGAGGCCTACTATTTTCAGTGGTCGCGCCATCTCGATGCGAGCTACTTCAGCAAGGGGCCCGCCGTCGCCTACACCATCCGGGCCGGTACGGCCCTTTTTGGCGCGAACAATCTCGGCGTCCGCTTTTTTGCGGTCATGCTTTCGGCCGGGACGGCCTGGCAGATGTTTCTACTCGCCCGTCGCTGGTATGACGAATCGACCGCTCTGATCGCCGTCCTGATCACGAACGTCATTCCGATTTACGCCCTCGGCGCGGTGGTCATGACCATTGATCCGCTCTCCGCCTTCTTCTGGATCTGGGCGGCCGGTTTATTCTCCCGCGCGCTCCGGAAGGAGCGGCTGCTCGACTGGCTGCTGACCGGTTTCGCCGTCGGTTGTGGCTTTCTCGCGAAATACCTGAACGCCTTGGAGCTGATCGCCTTCCTTGCGTTTCTGCTTTTGGTGCCGACACGCCGCGGATTGCTTATGAAGCCCGGATTCTGGCTCATGCTCGCAACCGCTTGCGTCTGCACGACCCCCGTCTTCTGGTGGAACTGGCAGCACCACTGGGTGAGCGCCGGTCAGCTCGCAAACCGGGGGCGTCTGAATGGCCCTTTTGAAATCCATCCTTCCACCTTCCTCGAATTCTTCGGCCTGCAAGCCGTGGTGATGTCACCCCTGCTGTTTCTGGCTCTGCTGGCCACCGCATTGGTAATTTTGATGAGACGTTCGGGAAAAAGAGTTTTACCGGCCAACGAGGGTGAGCTGCTTCTCCTGCTTCTTTTTCTTCCGGTCTTTCTGATGTACGCCGTGCTCGCCTGGCATTTGCGCGAGGAGCCGAATTGGCCGGCTGTTTCCTATCTCACGCTCATTATCATCATGGCCTCGCATTGGCGGAAGATGCTGGCGACCGGCACGCGAGCCCAGCCCTTCATCATCCTGGCGTTCGGTCTCGCGTGGCTGCAAACGTTCGTGATGCACGACACGGAATTTCTCCCGCTTCCGCAAAAGATGGACCCGATGGGGCGCGTCGTCGGTTGGTCGGAAATCGCGTCCCACCTGAATGATCTCCGCCAGGAGCAACACGCGGACGCCCTCATCGCCGACGCCTATAAGGAAGCGAGCATCTTTTCCTTCCTCCTGCCCGATAAACAATTCGTCTACACGCTGCGCCACGATCCGCCCTCGAACCAGTACGATTTCTGGCCCGGCTACAAGGTGGTGGTCCCAACCTTGCCCGGCCAAGCATTGGTCTTGCCCCATCGCGCGCTCTGGATCACCGGTGAGCCGACACCCTACGCGTTGCAGCGCGACTTCAACACGATTACGTTGATCGAGCGCGTCGTCGTCAGCTTTCGCGGCAAGCCGTTTCGCGAATACACCATTTATCTCTGCGAGAATAAGCCGTAGCCCTGAATTAAGGCGCTCCCACTTGAAATCATCATTTTTTAAACAGGAAAACATGAAATCATGAAGACATGAAAAGAACATGACGAGATGAGGTATCGCTTCCCTTCATGTATTTCATGATTTCATGTTTTCCTGTTAAAAGGGTTTGAGCAAGAGATTCCCATGACCTATCCCGATGCTCTTTCCTATCTCGGCGAGGCGCGACGTTTCGGCATGAAGCTGGGCCTTGAGCCGATGCGCGAACTCGCGCGGGCGCTGGGCAATCCTCACGATGATCTGCGCTTCATCCACATCGCGGGAACAAATGGCAAAGGCTCGACCGCGGCTTTTTGCGAATCGTGCCTGCGTGCAGCCGGCTTTCGCGTGGGACTTTATACCTCGCCGCACCTGGTCAGCGTACGCGAACGAATTCAAATCGACCGCGCGCCGATTTCCGAGGCCGATTTCGCCGAGGGCATGGAAGCCGTGCGTCGTGTCATTGAAAGCATGGAAGATCCCGCGGCCACCTTTTTTGAAATCACCACCGCGCTCGCGCTTTGGTATTTCGGGCGCGAGAAAGTCGACTGGGTCGTCTGGGAAACGGGTTTAGGCGGACGCCTTGATGCCACCAACATCGTCACGCCGGAGGTCTGCATCATCACCAACATCGGCCTCGATCATCAGCAGTACCTCGGTCAGACACTCAAAGAAATCGCTGCGGAAAAGGCAGGCATCATCAAGCCCGGCGTGCCGGTCATCAGCGCGGCGGAAATCGGCGAGGCTTCCGATGTCATCCGTGAACGCACCAAGTCGGAGAGAGGCGCGCTGACCTTGGTGCATCGTGATATGGAAGTGAAGGACCTTGGCCAAAGCGGCAATAAGCAAATAGCGAAAATCGATGGCCACATTTTTGCGTTGGGGCTGATTGGTACGCATCAGGTTTCCAATGCGGCCTGCGCGGTTGAGGCGATTTGGCAACTTCGTACCAATGTGATTAATAGGAATCGAGAACGCGAGGAGCTTTACTCGATTTCAGACGCTGCCATCGAACGTGGCCTGGCAAATATCTTCTGGCCCGGCCGCTTTGAAATCCTTTCCGAAAAGCCGCTCATCGTCCTCGACGGCGCCCATAACCCGGCGGGAACGGCCATGGTGGTCGAAACATGGCGCGCCTTTCTGACCGCGCGCTTTGGATGGGCGGGCCATGAAGCCGATTCCCGCGCGCATCTGGTCTTCGCCACTGTAGCCGACAAGGATATTTCGGAAATGGCGCAACTGCTTCGCCCGCTGGCGAGGGAAGTCTCGCTGGTCCGCCTCGCCAATGAACGGAGTGCCGAGCCCTCGCAAATTGCGACTTCTTTTACCGGCCTTCCCTTCTCTTGTTACGATTCTGTGACTACGTTATGGCATCATCTCGTAACGTCTGACCCTGAGTCGGTAACCCTCATCACCGGATCGCTTTTTCTTGTTGGAGAAATGCTTGCGCAAAGGCAGGGCAATGCGGGAGAATACGGCCTCAACGAACGCTTAGAAAAATTCACGCCCAGCCGATAACTGATTTATGGTTCGCATTCGCGCGATCGTTTTTGATGTGGGGGGAACCCTGATTTATCCCGCTGACCCGGTCGGCGAAACGTATGCCCGCTTCGCGCGGAAGCATGGCGTCAAGTTGCATGCCGAATCGACCACTACCGCTTTTCGCGAAGCCATGAAGAGTTTCTCGCCGCGCCCCAAAGGTTCCATACCGAGCAATGGCAACGACCGCGTCTGGTGGAAACAGATCGTCATGCGTTCGCTGCCCGAGAACGCTTTTTCCGATCCCGCCGCCTTCGAGGCTTTTTTTGAGGACGTCTATCTCCATTTCGCCAAGGCCGAAGCCTGGGGCATTTACCCCGAAGCGCTGGAAGTCCTCGAAGCCCTGCGCGACCATCCCGTCGATCTCGTCGTCCTCTCGAACTGGGACGCGCGTCTCCACTCGGTCCTCGATGGCAGCGGCCTGGGTGAGCATCTTTCCCAACGTTTCATCAGCGCGGAACTCGGCTGGGAAAAACCCGATCCCGCCATCTACCGGCACGTGGCCGAAATCCTGCGCATTCCACCTGCGGCGCTGCTCAGCGTTGGCGACGACCCGAAGAACGATGTCGAAGGGCCGCGCAAGGCCGGTTGGCAGGCGATGCAGATTGAGCGGCCCAAGAAGGACCTTTGGACGGCGGTGCGGGCTGTGACCAAGCGCTAGTTCGTGATCGTTCGGTCACACCCATTGCGGTGCCTGCACTGTCCTTGGCCTCGTAAAATGCCTTGGTAATCGATATGGCTACCGGGTGGATTGACTTGGCTCGGCCGTCGAATTATTCGCAGGAGGCAGCTTGCTGAACGCCGCCTTGCGGCGGGCAAGATCGTCGTCGTGCTCGGCCTTGGTAATCGGCCTCATGAGTCCCGTTTGATCAATGAAAAATTCGGAGATGATCTCATGCGAAGAATCGAGAATACGAAGTTTTGCCGGACTAATTGAATCCGCGGCAATAGATTGAACGTTGATTTTGAAATTATTCGGAAGGATCGTCCTCGAAGAAACGACGTCAGCAACCACCTCGGTATGGTTATAAAAGACAATCTGACCAATGCTACCGGGGCTTACGCCTGTTTCCTGCTGCAGAATGAGATTTCCGCCCTGGTAATAAAGTCGAGTTACGCCCGGACCGTTACCTTTTATCTCTTTCATCGTCACGGGTTGCGCAAATGCTGGCTCAGGCGGCGCGGGCGCCGGCTGGGCGACCGGAATATTGGCGGCCTGACTTGCCGAAGCTGGCGCAGCATCATTCGCCGCTACTTCATCCGAGGGAACGTAGGATGTCTTGATAATGGACGGTGTGCCATCGGCGCCGGCATCGGTATCCGCCTCGACAAAAGTCTGAATCTGGGCTTTGGATCGCAGGCTGCCCAGCCATGCTTCCTGTATCTTTTCCCGTTCGATGTTGAGTAGGGATTTCTTCCTTTCTTCCGTTTCCGGTGTTGAAGCGATCCGGGCGGGACGGCGGTCATTCAGGCGCAAAATATAATAATAGGGATACCGCTTGGATAGACCGTTGTCTTGTGCAAAGTCGCCATAGCCCGTGATGACATCCGTCGTTTGATTAGGTTTCAACTTTTCGACATCGGCCCAGGAAATGGGCCACCACGACGGAAAGTAATCTTGGGAAAACCACACGGGCTTGCCCAGTTCCGATTGCGGGCCCAAATTGCTATATTTCTGTGTCAAGTCGGACGCATTGGCACCCGCTCTTAACTGGAGCAATATCTGGTGGGCAAGCTTGGCTTGAGGATCCGCATCGGAAGCGGGACTTCCTGTTTTGTTATCGGGAACAGGCTCGGCACCTCTGATCTCAATGCAGGTCACGTTGACGAGCTCGTCCTGTGGAAAAAGCTCAGGATGATCCAAGTAATACTTTCGTACCTTTTCTTCCACAAACTTGTTCCTCATGTACCCGACAATGGCGTTGCTCTCAATCTCCTGCCCGCATTTTTCCTGCGAAGAGCCTTGTTTGGCTAGCTCTGCCAGGAACGCCTTTCGATCACCGCCAAAATCAGCCTTCACGATGTCGTCAATTCTAGCTTCCGTATAGGATTTGGGAATAAAGCCGCCGTTCAATTTGAAGTCGTCAATAATGAGCTCCCGCTCAATCAGGGCCTTAAGAACGTTCTGCCGGGCACCCTCAATTTTTTGATTCAACTCGTCGCCTGAAAAATTCTTTTTCAAAACAGACTCCGTTTCCGCTGACTGCGCCTCCACCGCGGACCATAGGATCGGATGCCCATTCACGATGGCGGCAACGCTCTTGCTCCTAGCCTCCGCCTCAGTCATCGTTACCGGCGGTTTGGCGGGTGGAATGGCCTGCGCCTTAACCACCGAAACTGCCGCGATTACCCCCAGAATCGAGATCAGCACCAGCAGGACGGGAAGCCCAATCGACGAAGCCGGGGCGGGATCACCGATCAACCGCTGAACGCGTTGCAGCAGGCTGCCGCCGTTGGCCGCCGAGACCAAAGTAGACGCGCTCGGACGTAACGTTTCGAGCTGGAGCAACACCTTGGCGTAAGCCAGCGCTTCCGTCGAACGCGAAGCGACCAAATCGTCGCAGGCGTTTTCCCGTTCCTGCCGCATCCGGCGCGAGATCCACCACGTCACCGGATGATAAAAGAAAAGCGTTTCGACTGCGCTCTGAAGCAGATTTACAAGGTAATCGCCACGGCGAATATGCGCCAGTTCATGCGCCAGCAGAAGTTCGATTTCTCCCGTGCTCAATCCGCTCAGCAAAGCCGCGGGGAAAAGCACCACCGGTCGAATCCAGCCCATCGTCATCGGCACTTGCGCGAGGGTCGAAATTCTCAGGCAAACGCGCCGGGGATCGACCCCAATCTTGCGACACGCCTCCCGAAACGATTCCGCCATCGCTTCGCACGGAACGGAAACACCTCGACGTCGCAAACGCCAGAGCACGATGAATCCACCCGCCTTGCGTCCTGCCAGCAAGACCACGCCGACCAGCCAACCCGCCACGATCCCCGGCATGTAGCGATCGAGATCAAAGACCGAAAATCCAGGCGAAGAAAAATCGGTTAACTTTTGGAACGTCGGCAGTAACGGTAAACCGGCGGGCGTGACTTGACCCGATGAAGCCTCGGCAACCGCTTGCTCCGCCAAATGAGCTGAAGAGGCTTGTGCAGTAATGGCAGAACCGTGTTGGCCCAACTCCCAATAGGTCGTCGTCAGGCACACCGGCATGGCGGCAATGGCGAGGCCGCAGTACAGGTAGCGCAGCGAGGCATTCTTTCGTCCGGTCAAGCCCAGCGCGATTTCCAGCACCAGCGCAATAAGCAGGCCTTGCCAGATAAAGTGAATCAGCGCCCAGCCCAGCCGGATCGAGTCGGGCTGCAACATCTGTAGGTAATCACTTAGTGTTCTCATTTTTTTTATCGAGTTGGCTGATCAATTTCCGAATGGCTTTCAAATCCTCCTTGGAAGCGGCAGCGGTCGCCAGCGCCTGAAGCACCAACTCCTGGGCGGCTCCGCCAAAGGCCCGGTCAATGAGATCGGCCACCAATCGACGCTTGATGATTTCCGGCGGCGCCGTGACCGAATAAACATAAGTTGTGCGGGACTTATCCGGCTTGATCAGCCCCTTTTCCGTCATGATTTTCATGATCGTCAGTACGGTGGTATAGGCTCCCTTCGATCCAAGAGCTTCGTAAACCTGTCGGACCGTGCAATCACCTCGATTCCAGAGAACCTGAAGAATCGCCAGCTCAGAGTCGGTCGGGCGCAAAAAGGTGTCCATGACTCTTAGCTACTAAAAATATAGTAGCAAGTCAACTATAAATTTAGTAGGTATGCGCTCATGAGCGCGAATATATCGCTGCCACCAGGACTCGAGGCGCTGATAAGCTGCCACGCGGTTTTCTAAGCTCTGCTTATATTTTTCCTCCTGCGTTGACGCTATAGCCGGAAATCATTAACTTCCGCCGGTATGGCTTCCACCGTCACGATCCCCAAGCAACTTGGGTTTGGCCAAACCTCCCGCACCGATGCCTGGTGGATGCAACCCGTTGCCGTGTTCATCGGCTTCTCGGCCTTCATCGTTTATTCGACCTGGGCTGCGTTGCAGGGAACTGACCTGACCCATTGCTACTACTGGTATGGCGGCGGCGGGGCTAACTACATCTCGCCGTTTTATTCGCCCGAGATTTTCGGCTCCAACGACCATCCGGGCATTTTTGGCACGATGCCGTCGTGGTGGCCCGCGTTTCTGCCCTTTTCGCCCGCATTTTTCATCATGTGGATTCCCGCCGGTTTCCGCTTCACCTGCTACTATTATCGCGGCGCTTACTACAAGGCGTTCTGGCTCGATCCGGTCAACTGCGCGGTCGGTGAGCCGCGTTCGGGTTACCTCGGCGAGCGTTATCTCCCGCTCATCCTCCAAAACTGTCATCGCTACTTCATGTATCTCGCCGTGGCCTTCATCCTCATCCTCGCCTACGATGCCTGGCTGGGCCTTTGGTTCAACGTCGATGGAACGGAACACTTCGGCGTCGCCGTCGGCTCGCTCGTCCTGATTATCAATGTCATTCTCCTCGGCGGTTACACCTTCGGTTGCCATTCCCTCCGCCACCTTGTCGGCGGCTTCCTCGATTCCTTCACGAAATCGTCCGCCTGTCATAGTTGCTACAACGCGGTGAGCTGCCTCAACCGCCGCCACATGCTCTGGGCCTGGATGAGTCTCTTCTGGGTCGGCTTTACCGATGTCTACATTCGTCTTTGCGCCATGGGCATCTGGCACGACTTCCGGATCTTCACTTTCTAACCTGCGATCGGAAATTTTACCGTGGCTACCAATTACGAAACATTTGAATACGACGTCCTGGTCATCGGCGCGGGTGGGGCGGGACTGCGCGCGGCCATCGAGGCCTCCGCATCGGGCGTGACGGTCGGCCTCATCTGCAAATCGCTGCTTGGCAAGGCCCACACCGTCATGGCCGAGGGCGGCATGGCGGCGGCCATGGGCAACGTCGACGACCGCGATAGCTGGAGGGTCCATTTCGCCGACACCATGCGCGGCGGCCAGTACGTCAACAACTGGCGCATGGCGGAACTCCATGCCAAGGAAGCTCCCGCCCGCGTGCACGAGCTCGAAGCCTGGGGAGCCGTCTTCGACCGCACCAAGGAGGGCAAGATTTCGCAGCGCAATTTCGGAGGCCATCGTTATCCGCGCCTCGCCCACGTCGGCGACCGCACCGGCCTTGAAATGATCCGCACCCTGCAAGATCACGGCATTCATCAGGGCATCACGGTCCACATGGAATGGACCATCGTCACGCTGCTCAAGGACGGCAATCGCATCGCCGGGGCCTTCGGCTATGATCGCGAGCGCGGCCGCTTCAAGGTTTTCAAGGCCAAGGCCGTCGTCATTGCCTCGGGCGGACTGGGGCGCGCCTACAAAATCACCAGCAACTCGTGGGAAGGCACCGGCGACGGACACTCGCTCGCCTATCATGCGGGCGCGGAATTGCTCGACATGGAATTCATCCAGTTTCACCCGACCGGCATGATCTGGCCGCCGAGCGTCATGGGCATTCTCGTCACCGAGAGCGTGCGTGGCGAGGGCGGCGTGTTGCGGAACAAGGACGGCAAGCGCTTCATGTTTGACGACATTCCCGACAATTATAAGAACCAGACCTCGACCGATCCCGAGGAAGGCTGGCGCTACACGCAGAACGATAAGAACGCCCGCCGGCCGCCGGAATTGCTCACGCGCGATCACGTGGCCCGCTGTATCAATCGCGAGGTCAAGGCCGGTCGCGGCTCACCCCACGGCGGCGTGTTCCTCGACATCTCGTGGATCAAGGAAAAGCTTCCCAACGCGCCCGAGCACATCAAGAAAAAGCTTCCCAGCATGTACCACCAGTTCATGCAGCTCGCCAACCTCGACATCACCAAGGAGCCGATGGAAGTCGGCCCGACGACCCACTACGCCATGGGCGGGGTGCGCGTCAACGGCGACACCCAGATGTCGAGCGTCCCCGGCCTCTTCGCCGCGGGCGAGTGCGCGGCGGGTCTCCACGGCGCGAACCGCCTCGGCGGCAATTCCCTCTCCGATCTCCTCGTCTTCGGCAAACGCGCCGGCGAATACGCCGCGAAGTTCGCCAAGGAAAATCCGACGGTCACCCTGAACGACGCGCAGATCGAGGAAGCCGCGCGGCACGCGCTGGAACCGTTCGAGCGCGGAGCCAGCGGCGGTCCGGCCGCCGAAGGTCCGTATGTGATCCAGCACGAGTTGCAGGCCATGATGCAGAACCTGGTCGGCATCGTCCGCACCGAAAGCGAGATGCAGCAGGCGCTCGAGAAGCTCGGCGGATTTTGGGATCGCGCCCGCAAGACCGCCGTGCAAGGCCACCGCGAATACAATCCGGGCTGGCACACTGCGCTCGATCTGAAGCATCTCCTCACCGTTTCCGAGGCCATTACCCGCTCGGCGCTCAATCGCAAGGAAAGCCGTGGCGGTCATTTCCGTGAGGATTTTCCCGACAAGTCGGCGGAGGACGGGAAGATGAACATCGTCATAGCGAAGGCCGCGGACGGCTCGATGCAATTGCGTCGCGAACCGATTCCGCCCATGCCGGAGGAACTGAAACAAGTCATTGAGGAGATGGCAAAATGAGCACGGTCACTTTTCGCATTTGGCGTTCGGGTGAAGAAGGCCAGCCCGGCAAACTCGTCGATTACCAGACCGAGGCCACGGAAGGCATGGTGGTACTCGACGTCGTTCACAAAATCCAGGCCACGCAGGCCAACGACCTCGCCTGCCGCTGGAATTGCAAGGCCGGAAAGTGCGGCTCCTGCTCGGCGGAAATCAACGGCAAGCCGAGCCTGATGTGCATGACCCGGCTCGACATGATCCCGATCGACCAGCCCGTCACCATCCAGCCGATGCGCGCGTTTCCCGCCATTCGCGACCTGGTTACCGATGTCTCCTGGAATTTCCGCGTCAAAAAGAAGATCAAGCCATTCAAGCCGCGCCCGCCCGATGCGCCCGACGGCACCTGGCGCATGGAGCAGGTCGACGTCGACCGCGTGCAGGAATTCCGCAAGTGCATCGAGTGCTTCCTCTGCCAGGACGTCTGCCACGTCTTGCGCGACCATAACAAACACGACGAATTCATTGGCCCGCGTTTCCTCGTTTATACCGCCGCGCTCGAAATGCATCCGCTCGACACCGAGGACCGCGTCCCGGAACTGAAACAGGCTTACGGCATCGGTTATTGCAACATCACCAAGTGCTGCACCAAGGTTTGCCCCGAGCACATCACCATCACCGACAACGCGATCATCCCGCTCAAGGAACGCGTCGTCGATGAGTTCTACGACCCGCTCGGCTGGCTCTGGAAAATCCTTCGGCCGAAGGGGTAGACCGTCACGTCGAACTTGGACGATCCGTCGCTTTAAGGGGTTTTCGGCATCGGCCAATCACCAATCTTCGAAAATCGCGAAATTCCACGCGCGGATTGCCAAGCTGCGGGACGAGTGAGTCATATATCCCGCGCAATTCTTCCCCGAGAAGGCGTTCTGCTTCGGCTCGATCAGCCAATGTGGATCAAGAGCATTTAGGCGCGATCATACAATCCCGCCAACTGGGCGATTGGCTCGGGTCCAATGGACTGAGCTAATCGTGCAATTCCTGGAGTCTCTTTCATGTGTTCCGGACATCCAGAAAGCGGTCCCCATAAATTTCGACTCCGCACTGGGGATGCTGTTGAACTAATCCCGGACGACCATCCCATATATCGTTAAAAGTTCCGATTCCAAGCGGCCAGCCGCTACGTAAAAAGGTGCGCAAAGATCGGCCGGAATTGACGCAAGTTGCTTTTCAAATGAGCGCAGGGACTCAGCCGAAAGTTCCTGCAAATCTTGAGTGTCAAGGCAAGATGCCATGACAGTATGCTAGTCGATTCTGATAGGTGTTGCTAGGGTAAATTGACCACGAATACAAAGCCGATGAAAATCTCGTTCCCCGAAACTCCTTTCACCCTCCGCACACCCCACGCCCATCTGGCTGCGGTCCTCCATCGTGCACCCGGCAAAAGCCTCGTCATTCTTTGCCACGGATTCACCGGCAACAAAGCGGAAAGCGGGCGGCTCTTCGTGCAAACGGCGCGCGCTTTGCAAAAGGCCGGGATCAACGCGCTCCGCTTCGACTTCATGGGCTCGGGCGACAGCAGCGGCGAGTTCAACCAGATGTCGCCGAACTCCCAAATTCAGGATGCGCTCGATGTCCTCGCCTGGGCGCGACGTCGTTATAAAAAGATCGCGCTGCTTGGCCTCAGTTTTGGCGGTGGCACCGTGATTTGCGCAGCCCATCAGGCCCGCGTTCGGCCCGACGCTCTGCTCACCTGGTCGTCGGTTCCCAGCTTCCGCTGGTGGAGAGCGAAACCACAGCCGGGCGAAGAACCGCTGCCGGGAAATCCCCTCCGCACCGGCAAACGCTTTTGGACGGACCGTCCCAAGGTCGATGTGCCGGAAGCCTACGTCGCACTTGATGTCCCCCGGCTCCAGATCCAGGGCGACAACGACATTCCCGAGTTTCGCGAAAGATTCGCCGCCTTCTGCCCTCAAAATAATTCGCAGGTTCGGCATCTCGTCCTGCCGGGCGCCGACCATGTTTTCACGAACTGGAAGCATCGCCGCCGCGTCATCGCCGAAAGCGTCCGCTGGTTGAAGAAGCACCTGGGTTGACGATGCGCGCCATCTCGCAGCGCGTTGCGTCATTGAAAAAGGACACCATGGCCAGCGGCTCCATCATCAAAGGAAAAGAAATTTCCGATGCGCCCAAGCACGATGAGGGAATCTTAACGACCGAGTATGTCCTTCCCGAGTGGAACCTGATTCTTATCCATGCCGCGATCATCAGTGTCGCCGTGCTGTGGATTTACTGGCCGGTGTTGCATGGCGATTGGGTCTGGGACGATTCCATGTACATCAGCCAAAACCCGCTGCTCAGTGATCCCGCCCGCCTATGGAAGGCGTGGTTTCAACCGGGAAGTTTCATTGAGTACTATCCCATTGAACAAACGGTGCAGTGGGTGCAATGGAACTTATGGGGCACGGATACCCTTGGCTAGCATCTCAGCAACGTATTCCTGCATCTGCTCAGCGCCTTTCTGGTCTGGCGCTTGTTGAGCAAACTCGGGCTCCAGTGCGCCTGGCTCGGCGGACTCATCTTCGCCATCCATCCCATGATGGTCGAATCCGTCGCGTGGATTTCGGAACTCAAAAACACCTTGTCCTTGCCGCCGTTCCTTTTGGCCTTGTGCGCCTGGATCGATTACGAGGAGGACGGAAAACCGCGCAATTATTTTCAGGCCTTCGTTTTCTTTCTTGTCGCCATGCTCTGCAAATCGGCATGTCGGCCTTCCCGGCGGTCATCCTGCTTTATGCCTGGTGGAAGCGGGGACGAATCGGTTTGCGCGACTTTGTGGCCAGCGCTCCGTTTTTTGCCATCTCCCTCGTCCTAAGCGTGCTTACCTCGTGGGGCAGCGGCGTCTACATGCACAGCCAGTTGAAAACACCGGCGCCGGTAGACATCGGCGGCTTCCTTTTTCGATTCGTGTAGGCGGGCCAAACGCTTTCCTATTATTTTGCCAGGTGCTTTTGGCCTCTCAGTCCGCTGCCCATTTACTCAAGGTGGAAGATCGATCCCTCCTCGCCGATCCAATACGTGCCCTGGCTGGCGCTTGCAGGACTCATTTACGGGCTTTGGCGCAAACGTCGAGGCTGGGGGCGGCATGCCTTGCTCGGACTTGGATTTTTCATTCTGATGCTGGCTCCTTTCCTCGGCTTCATCCCTATTCCTACCTGAGTTTCACCTGGGTGATGGACCACTTTCTCTATCTTCCAATCATTGGCATCATCGCGCTCGTCGTTGCCGGATTCGAAAATGTGGACGCGCGTCTTCCGCGATCCATCCATCCATTCAGCACGGGCATCCTCACCGTGGTGATGGGACTGCTCGCCTTTGAATCGCACTGGTACTCGTCGGCCTTCACCGGCGATGAGACCTTTTGGACTTACATCATCGATCGCAATCCGGATGCCTGGCTTGCCCACAACAATCTTGGAAAACTGCTCCTCCAGGCGGGTGAACCGGAACAGGCCATCCAGCACTTCGAAACCGTCATTCAGCTTCAGCCCGACTATGGCGAGCCCTACACCAATCTTGGCACTGCTCTGGCCCAACTGGGACGATTTCCCCAAGCCATTGAAGCATTCCGGCAATCGCTCAAACGCGACCCTTATTCTCCGGAAGCGCACAATGATCTCGGCATTGTCCTGGCTCAGACGGGTCACCCCGACGAAGCTCTCGCCGATTTTGCGCAAGCCATCAGCCGGCATCCCTTTTATGCGGATGCGTATACGAACATGGGCAACACCCATCTTCAGACCGGACACGTCTCCGAGGCGATCCAACAGTTCCAGACCGCGATCAAAATCGATCCCGCGCACATCGCCGCCCACGATAATCTTGGCATTGCCCTCAGTCAGGCCGGGCGCATCCCGGAAGCCATGGACGAATTCGAGAAATCGCTGCAACTCGATCCCAATGACGACACGGCCCGCCCAAACCTCGCCAGGTTGGAGCAAATGCAGATGCAGAAAAACCCGGCGAATCCGGGCGCGAAGTAAAACACAAAACCATTTTCCGTTTAGGTTGAGGCATGGGTGGCCCGGACAACTCGTTGTCCGGGTGGCCGAAGGCCACGGGAGGTCACCGGGATGCTTTCGGTCACCTCCTGCGCGCTCGAAATGTCTTCTCGCGCGCCCGGGCAACAAGTAGCCCGGGCCACCAGATGAAGGCAGAATTGTTAGAGGTCCTTCGACAAGCTCAGGATGACGATCTTTTAATAAAGTCGCTGACGCGACATTGCTGTCGCCGACACGATATGGGTAATTCCCAACAGGTGCAGGGCCACC
>Ga0116229_10000387_pt1 | contig 56733 bp, 35 predicted proteins | sample S1TSphgellanicum_3_FD_87313 | JGI IMG/M metagenome (GOLD analysis project Ga0116229, IMG submission 87313) | Host-associated microbial communities from peat moss isolated from Minnesota, USA - S1T2_Fc - Sphagnum magellanicum MG | ecosystem: Host-associated > Plants > Peat moss > Unclassified...
CACAAACACACCAAGTGATCTTCGATTCATTCAAGGATGCTCCATGAGTAATGGAGCTCTGCAATGTCGGACATCAACAACTCGCCGGATGATGACATATGACTTGGAACAGGAAGCTTGGGCAAATGTATCTAATTCTAGGATTTTTGGCAATGAAAAACCTACCCAAGAAAAAGAAGAATAAATAAAATATAAGCCAAATTTTTGAAAACACATGGATTATTAAATTCCCATGGGCCAACCCTATTAAATGGATATTGACAACTAGATGCACATGTGTTGCACTAGAAAATCTTCTTTCTTGTACAGATGTTACAAAGAAAAACTTTTAATAACTAAACTGGATGGACTCTAGAAACAATTAAGGAGGAGGATAGTTGTAGTACCTCACCCATAAATTGTTATTAGTGATAATTACAATAAAATGATAGCCAACATTGAAAGAATTAAAGTTTCCATGCACATTAGGGTCTAGATTCAATTACATGCAAATGGTGCTCAATGGAGGTACCAAAGAAGTAATTGGCTATATACATATATATCCAATTCATTGCCATATTGCATTTGTTGAATCATGGTGGGCCCATGATTCATTTTGAACATTTGAAAGAATTTTTTCTTATGGATTGTGAATACCTCAAGCAATCGTTAGAGAAACTTTAATTGGTGAAAATGGCAAAGGCTATGCAAACAATGGTTTTAAAGCATTAATTTGGTTGTGCAAAACACCAAATTCATCTCAATCGTGTGTGATAAATTGTCACCACTTTGGACAATCAATGATGGATTTATGTGCATGTTTATGTGATTGAAAACTAGAAGAACATGTGAATCCTTCTAAATTAAAAAAAGTTGTAAAAGGAGCCACATTTGATAACCTAATTACCATGATATTTTGTCCTTTGTTGTTTTTGGTGGTTCGACAATACCTATTATTACTAACAAGCTTTTAGTGTTCTGGGGTTAATGGTGCAACAACATTCAAGGGTTGAAAACAAGTGTAATTGTTTAACTAATGGACAAACACAACCCTTACATTGTTGACATTCATTGCATGGCACAACAATGTAATTTATTTGTGCAAATTATGTCATCCTTGATTTGAATCAATAGGAAGATTGATGGGTTCAATCCTCAAGTTGAAAGTTTGTTTGATGCCATGTACTATTATAGCCATCCCCCAATAAACACTTTAAACATACACTTAAGTTGGTTGAGGTGATAGAATCAAAGGTTCTAAAGAACCTAGGGAACATAAAGACAAGATGAATTTCAATGTTCATTCCTTCTAAGTACGTCTTATTTTATTTTCAAAGCTAGTTATATTGAATTTCTTTTGTGATGCAAAAAATATCATTGATCTAACTTGTGTGCTACTAATTATAAAGGTAATTTGCAAACTAAATCTTGAAGTAAATATGCATTCATTTGATACTTTTGTTGCAATTGTAATGTCATGTCAAATTGATTTGTATGCCATATTGTACATAGACCCCAACTAAAGTAATATTTTCATGACCCCGTCTAGGTTTTTCAAGGTTCTAGGCCTTGCAAGGTTTGTTGGAGCACAAGAATAATGTGCTTTGTGTTGTGTGATGGATTAAACCATTGTTGGCCAAGTATCACAAGATGAGTTGACTATCACCTAGGTATCAAATTTAAAACATGGCATGGTATTAAATTTAGTGATATCTTGATGGACATTCAAATTGTCGATTCTTTCATGCGAGATTTAACCACTAAAAACCATATTTAGCCCATGCTCTTTCAAATTGGTTTAGACCACGTGGGGTAAAAGGTTGTTATCTAGTCAAGTTTTGAAAAAAAGTTATAGTCTAAATTTGGGGTTTAAAAGGTCTCTAGCTAGGATATTTAAAGTTTAACCTTAGTTGCTACAAGACAAGGGTTTTTAGAAGCATCCAAAGCTTGACATTCTTGTTGGCATATTATTGATTTCATCAAAAATTTGTTTTGACAATGATTTTGTGAGTTTTTTAAAAATAAAAATCCCATAACTAGTTTCTGAAAACTAATTTAGATAATTGGCCATTTTCAAATTTATGGAAATTTGGGGCATTAAAAACCAACAAATTTTCAAAAAAATGAAAATTTTAATACCTTGCTACAATCCCTAAAGTTTTTTCATTTGAAAAGAAAACTAGATAAGTTTTTCAGACCCTTGTGAAAACCAAATCCAACAATTCTAAAAAGAAACAAATTTTTTTTAGACTAAACCACAATTAGAAATGGACTTTGTTGTAAAATTAACTTCATCGTTCATGCATCAAAACCAAGAATACATGCCACACAAGACTAATAGGTTCACCAATGTAGTGTTAGTGGTACAAAGGAAGATTAGGTAGTTGTATGGCAAAGTGTTAAGGATCAATGCACCTCAACAACAAAAGGTTTAAAGGTGAATGCCTAACTTAATGGCTCATTTTTTGGAAAAAAATAGTCCACACAAAATCCATTATATAATGTTCATTTGATAATATTTGGAAGAATTTCACATAAAGCTTTACTATTTCATGCTACACCATATATTGAGTTAGTATATGGAATAAATAACAATATGAAAATTTTTATTTTCTATTGTTTTCAACAATCAGCCAACCAATCCATATTTTTGGATTTCAAAAATCCATGTTGCTAATACTTGACATAGTTTTTTCAAATTTTAATTATGTTTTCGTAATCAAGTTGGAAATTTAGAATTAAGTCCTAATTGAAAATTTTAAGATCATATGTTTTGTTAAAGGAGACATTGAAACAAGATGGGTATTTCATAATTAACCAACACAAATTCATAAAATTAAACCATTCATTTATATACACCCTTGATTGATGAAGTTATAGATGATTCCTAGCTCTTGAAATTCCATAAGCATAATTTGGCTCCATCATCAAATATATCCAAATGATGTTTAAACAACATCAATTAGCTTTTAATTGATGTTTAACAATCTTAAAGCACATAATTGTCATCATAAAACCACTCCTAGAGCTAATGGGGCTTTACATTGTCCATGGTTGCATCATGAGGTTTTCCTTGACCAATAATATGTATTTCGTTCTTGTCATCACACATTCTAATAACTAATAATGTTGTCATGCAACCTCCTTTTGATTGTCACCTTACTAGTTGTATGTTGAGTCAAATGTGATCAATTGTCAAAATTTGAGGAACAAGTTGTTTGAATATATGAACCTAATTGAAGTTGTAGCTATGCTTGTTCTAAACGTTGTGGAGGATGAATGCATCTCTAACTTTAACTTTATAAAATTTTAAGTTGAAGAATTAGCTTACTCATTTAAATTTGATGGTGAGGATGTATGCACAAGAATTATATGAAATTCAAAACTTTCCTTTCTAAACTAACATTCTATAATGGAATTTGAAACAAAGGCTTGTTATATATATATATATATGCCTTCTAAAAATTAGGACTACATCATGTTGTGAACAATGATGATAAATGTATCCCCATGTCCATTCCTTGTTTTGTAAATAAATATTTACATATTATATGCAAATATGGGTTGTTTTGTAGGTCCATCATTCATTTCATTATGCATATTCCATTTTTGGGCTAAGTTTCAATTGCCTTAGTTCAAGTATATGGCTTTAGTGGAGTTCACAACATATTAATGCATCCAAGGGTTCTCATAGCTCTTAAGCATGTGTGGCCAACTTGTGCATAATTATTGATTTTCAACTTGAAGATAATTTTATATATTGTACATGCATAGTTCCTTTCCCTTCTAGTCTGTTGGGCTAATGCTTTTGACATCAATTGAAGGTGTTTTAAACTAACGAGTGTTAGAATGTAGTTAAAGGTAGTTCTAATTACCACAAGACATTATCCTTTCACAAAAGGCTTAGGACTTCAAAATTTGTGTTGCCTATGTTATGTCCCTATGTTATAATTCATATGTTATGTTTTGCATGAAGATGTAAAGGATGTGGACTCAATTTGTGTGTAAATGTTTTTTGCATGTGATATATTGGTATTTATGCAAGTTAATGTTGAAACTCAAAGGAGTTTTGTTCCTATAGATCATGAACATTTACATGTTATAAATTTGGATGGCAATTTGATGTGAACTATTTATTATTTATTTTAAACTATGTTATGGTATCTTTGGGCAACTAGACATTCCAATAAGTATTGTTATGATTTCATATCTTCCTTGAGCTATGAATTGAATCATCTCAACATTCTAGTAGCTTGCTTCACACTTTTTCACACACCTTGGGATCAATATGGCTAGCTTCATTGAGGTATTCATCTAAAGATATTGTTTCCTTTGAAATTATGAAGTTTTTTGTGTAAGCTCATTCATTTGTGGTTTGTAGCCACAAACAATATTAAAGGTAATTGAAAAGGGTTTTGAAATGTATATTGCCAAGACCATCTTCAAAGCCAATATCAAGGCCCTTGCTAAGAATGAAGGTGAAAAGTTTGACAAGGTATGACATCACAAACTTCCATGGCCAAAGTTTCAATGTGATTATAATGTACCATTAGATTGACACTATTTATCAATTTTTTCTCAAATCATTGTTGTGTAATTTTCGTCTTTATTATTCCATTGTTGAAAAAATACTTGTCAAAAAATATGAATATTGTGAATAACGGTTTTGACTTATCAATTACATGATTATGATGACCAATCAATTACATCTTGACATATTGATTGCCAAAGGTTTCATGTAGTTCAATTTTTTATAATTTTGTCATAATAACAATATTTGATATTAACATGTTATTCAATTTTTTAATTAAATATATAATTAGGTCATTATTCAAAAAAAATATGTCATTATTTTAATGTTCTTAGAATAATAGCCTATAATTTTACCATTTTTTCATTAATCAAATGCATATTGACATACTTATTGCCAAAAATTTCATGTGATTTCAACTCTTTGTAAATTTTTTCATAATGTTAACATTATTTGATAAATTTTGAAATAAGTGATTACACAAAACACGGCCTTTTCGATCACTTCATTGAATGATGGGATTTTTTTAGTGAAAACAATTTCGTCTGATTTCTCCTTTTTTAAATTTCTAAATATATCCATTTAAAAATTTCTTTCCATCATTCAATTGATTAAGATTTTATCACCATTTGAATACATCGTCTACTTTGCCAAGTAAGTTGATCTAACTCCATAAAAAAATTTAACTCTATGAAAAATCCCAAATATTATGTACAACACTTAATAGTATTTTGCAAAATGCATGACATTTTGGAAGTTGGGTTTCTTTCCAAAAAATCAATTTTTTTGTTTTTTTTCTTATATTTTGTTGTATTGGTGATAATTCTAGGGCAAGATGGTGGAAGTCAACAAAACACATTTTGAAATGGAAAAATTTCAATTCATGTTCTAGATGTTGTTATAAGCAATTATTATCTCCAATTATTATTAAATGTTTAATTAGTTTCCACTAAGAATGTCATGTTGAAAAGATACCCACTTTCAATGGCACATTTTTGCTTTTCTTCTCTTCCCCTTTCATCATTGCATGTTTGGAATTTTCCAACAAGATTTTGAATATCTCATCTCCAAGACTGTACATTGCCTTACTATTGTGAAAAACCAAGCATGGCTAAATTGCATAAGTGCGGGCACTATTGACACTTTGAACTTGAAAGTATGTTTCAATATCAAAATTGTTTGAACATCTACTAAATAGTTTAATGGTGTGGCATGACTTGTTCAATTAAGTTAAGAATTGGATGTAAAAGTTTCAAAATAGGGTATGACTTTAAACTTGAATTTTTTTTTGCAATGTTGTGGGAATAACAACATTTACTTGAGTATTATAAGGTTTTTTGGCCTTCATGTCTTCAATATTGTAAGTTGTTGATATGTAAGCAACCCAAATCTTGTGATGGCTCTTGTTGTAAATAAAACATATTTGGATTCAAAAAGAAATATTGAAGCTGAGGTAGGACTCTTACTTTTTGGGGACATGCCATAATTTTTAATTTGATAAGATGTTTTTACTTGACAATTTTTTCTACTTTATTCCTAAATAATTCTAAGATTTATCTCTTTCATGATTTTAATTTTCAAGGAAATTAGTAGATTCCCAACTATTGAAATGGTTTTTTTTTGTGCAGGAGTCCCTTATTCACCACTAGTGAGTGGAGGTTATTCTGCTAGTTTTGGCATATACTAGACATTTTGATTCAAAGTTATTTATGTTGGCAGTGCACCATCCACCAGCTAATCTTATGTGTAACTAATAGGATGTTTATACAACATTGTGATGTTCTTTTTATTTCATCTAATTAACATTGTTGGGGATTTGCCAAACTTAATTTGATGTGATGTTTATGATTATATCAATTGTTGAAAAACAAACATATTTGCTAACAATAAAAGAATTGGACTTGTAGGAGGGAAAATTGTATGTGGATGAAAATGGATTATTTTTCATGGAAACTTTAACAAAGACCGCACATGAATGAAATTTAAGGAAAGACCGCACGAAACATAACAATTGGTATGTTTTTGTTAAGGGGGTAGGATGAGTATGTGATTTTGGATGAACAAGGCATTTAGGATAGGGACTGATTAGGGAACTTTGTTAGTTTGAATTTTGATTTTTTGTTGTTTTGATCATCATGATGTGACTTGGGATAATTCAAAAGGTTAGAGTTTTAGAAAACAAAAGGGAGGAGAAAAATGAGACATAGAATTTATAGAAGAGTAGGAACTGTAGGTAAACCCTAACCCTAACCCTAAATGTTATTAAAATGGGAGTACTAATTGAATCTGTAACAAACTTTAGTAGTGGATCAGGTGGAGTCTCAACAAGAAGGAATTTGAGTCAAAGTTCGGCACTACCAACAACTACTACTAGAGTTGTTGGCATACTTCAAATGGTGTTTACTAATCTGATAACGACTATTCATGTGAACATGATTATAGATCAACCATTGATGAACTCAATGGCTACTGGAAGGTGTAGAAGTGTAGATGTCATGCATTCAAAAGGAGAATACTAAAAACCAATTATTGCAACTGCACCAACTCTTGATCATAGAGATGGCCATTATGTTAAGCTAAACAAGGTAGTTATTAAGTATCCTAATTTCAAAAGAGATGTTAATCCAAATGATCATGTCAAAATGTTCAATTTTAGAGTAAAGGTAAATGCAGAAACTTCTGAAGAGTATATCATTATTGTGTTTAACTATATGTTAAAAGATATGACATTGGATTGGTGCCATAATTACAGGTCATAATTTCCTAATTGTACTTTTTCAAAGCTTACCCAAGCATTTTGTAAACATCATTGGAAGACTCTGAGTGATGAGCAAATATACATGGAGTTGAAGAACATGAAGCAAGGATGAGACTAAGAGGGTGGAGGTTTACTATGAGTGGTTTATTCAAAAGTTGGCTCATGGTTTACAAGTACCAACCATAAACAATTTTCTAACTACTATGTTTAGAGCATGTTTATAATCATACCTCAAAATTGTGACTACATGGATGAAGCAGTCAACATTACAACAACATAAGGAAGCGGTAATGTTGTGTGAAGAAGGTATGACTACTACTGAAGTAAGGAGTGCACTGTCAATACCACAAAGTATCAATAAAGTAGTACAAGCAAAAACACAAAATATATAAGGAAGACTAACAAACATTGCATAGATTCTGGGATGACAAATCACAATGTGGATACATGTAGAAATAAAAAAAGAATAGACCATGGTGGCAACCACAAAGGTGGAAAAACCAAATCAAAAAGCACAAAGACATCTTCATATGCATGTCACATCTATGGTTTGAATGGCCACAAAATGACAGATTGTCCAAAGTTTGCTGAGATGCAAAAAATGTTTCATGGGAAATCTTTGACAATAACAAAGGTTCAACCTGTTGTTAAGACATAAATAGTCATTGCAAATGTGAATGTGGTGGATGTTAATTTTACCTCAAGAAGTAAAGTATTGAAGAACAAATGTTCAAGGATAAATAGCCAATAAAAACAAAGAGTGTCGTTGACTAGGAGAAAGAAAAGCGGTTGAAGCAGTCTATGGTGGAGACAATTCAATAGATTTAAAAACACACAAACCCATATCGAAGGGCCATCCACATCCATGGAAGGATGGAACACAACTTGGCTAGGTATGCCAAATACTACTCTTGTGGATGCACAAAAAATTTCATGAAGTAATGAATTCACAATGGAAATTAATCGCATTAGAAGAGATTTTTTTAGACATTGGTAAGCAGATGTTAAAAACAAGTTATATTTTGAACTTAAAACAACTTAAAATAGCTCCCAAGCTAAATAAATATCTTTGGTAGAAGTTGAAACCAAAGAAACTCAAAATGTAAATAAAGCAACCACAGATAAACAAGTTGGTTCTTTAGTACCAAAAGTAGGGAAATCTGTTGTAGCAACAAATAATCATATGGCAATTATCCAAATACATATTGGGAAGAATAAAATAGAGGATGTGTTGTTGGATAGAGGTTTTGAAATTAATATTATCACAAAATAGTTGAGATTGGGGTTGGAGCTTCCAAAGCCTAAACCTACACCAGATAATTTGAGGATGGTAGATCAAACAACTACAAAACCAGTGGGGTTGATAAGAGATTTGAAGATATATGTTCATGGAATTCCTTACATAACCACATTCACTATATTCCAAAATAGTGTGGTAGATTATAATTATTCCATGTTGTTGGGGAGACCATGGTTGAGGGATGTTAAAGTGGCACATGATTGGGGAAATAACATTGTTACGATATAAGGGAATGGGACAATTAAAACAATTACAATTACCAAACATTTGGGAGGTGAAGTAAGAAGACCAAAATGTTATTGTGCTACAATTATCGTAATGGCATCACAAATGAAGAAAAAGATATCATCTTTGCTACAAAGCTAGAATTTTGTTGTCCATAGGAACAATTACTTTACCTAAAATAATTCAATATGTGAAAACCACATATGTGGGGATCATGGATACAAATGTGAAGATTGGTATTTCAAAACAAGGATCTGGAATACAATGTACATAGAAGAAGATACATCGCAACAGATTTGAGCTAAAAGTAGTTTTAGAAAATAAGGTGTATTTAGAAACATACTACAAACATCAACCAAGGATTGTCACAGTGGATGAAATTCTAGCAAACATCAAAGGACAAGGATTATAGATAGTTGGATGGATGTCAACTGAAAATCAACAATTGATGAAACTCAATTTTTAAATTGATGCAGAACCATAGATGGTGAAGATTAATCCACAACTTGAAACGAACAAGGTGCTGGAAGTGGCGCATTTGTTGATGGAATTCAAAGATGTTTTTGCATGGACATACAAATATTTGAAAGGGATTCCACCAAAGCTAGCACAACACAAAATTGGACATTACTATACCGTTGGCACATCAGGCTAGGTACACATTAAATCCAAACTATGCTACAACGGTCAAACAATATATAGATAAGTTATTAACAACCGGATTCATTGAATTTGTAGAAGAAGCTACATGGTTGTCACCCATAGTAGTAATACCCAAAAAAAATGGCAAGTTGAAAATTTGTATAGATTTCAAAAAACTAAATGCAACCACAAAGAAGGATCCATACCCATTCCCTTTCACATATGAAATGTTAAACACAATAGCAAGGTACGAGGCATATTCCTACTTAGATGGATATTCATGATATCATCAAATGTCTATAGTTTTAAAGGATAGATACAAGAGTGCATTTGTTACAAACTAGGGGGTTTTTATATGGAAGGTGATGTTGTTTGGAGTTTAAAATGGACCTCCAACATATCAAAGAGCTATGTTGTTTCAAAGCGTAACAAGGAAGAGTGATCAACCAATAGTGTACGCTTTTAGGCTTTTGAATAGAGCAAAACAAAATTATAACACAACACAGAAAAAGGTTTTAGCAATGGCTTTTTTTTGTGTGCACAAGTTCACACATTATCTATTAGGCAATAAATTTGTCTTTTATATAAATCATATGGCATTGGTCTATTTGGTCAACAAACCACAGGTTTTAGGGATAATAACTAAATGGTTGTTATTGTTCTTTGAATATGATTTCATTTGTCCATCAACAATAATGACAATTGCCATTGTGGCCCATCATCATTGTTGGCATGAGCTGTAGAAAGGTGATTATTTCTACATAACTTCAAACTTAAAGCCATTGATGGCAAGGGGTGGTAGGAGCTATAGGTACTCACAAAGCATGAAGAAGAGCAAAGGTGTAAGGGGAGCTTTTGCTAGTGAGTGGTGGGTGCATGATATTAAATTTCCATTGCTTCATGGAGAGGAGTTTGGTGATAATGATAGTGGTGGATGTTTCCACCATCATTTGAACAAGTAGAGCTTTCTTCTAAGCCTTAAGAATTTAGGAGCTTTGTGAGGTTTGGGTTTTATATTTGGATATGAACCACAAGATTGTGTTGTTTAGTTTTATTTTTATTTTAAAATTTTGATTTTTATCCATATCAATTGAAGTTCATCCATATGTTTGGATGAATTTTTCATTAAAAAAATTTCATCCAATTTGAGTCAAGGAACAAGGTGGGTGGTGATCGCACAAAAGATTTGACATTGTTTTATTTGTGTGAGAACAAAACAATTAGTTAACAAACATATGTCAATGATTAAACAAGGAGGCGGACAAGAGGGTTCATACAATAGGACCCATCATGACTTCCAATTACATCACATCATGATTTGAAATATGTCCCAAATTAATTAATTTCAAATTTTTCATTTGAAATTATATTGAATTTCTTTTGGAAATAAATCACAACCTCGTACAAGGTTGGATTTCCAAGCATTTTGTGAGATTGGATTCTTGGAAAAGAAGGCTATGAAATAATTTTTTTCAAAAGCTATCTCTTGGTGTTAAAAGTGGAATTAGTTTGTGCACAACAAGTTGATGACCACCAAATTTCTGTGTAGGTAAGCTCTACTTATTGGGCTCATTATTGTGGTGTAAGCTAGGTTTCACCATCAATTTTTCTTTTTTGGTGATGGTTTATTGCAATAGGTCAAATAATTTTGGCTTGTGAAGTGGGGGGGGGGGATAATGCATGTCAACTTCATGTTTGTTTTGCAACCCCACCCCCACTAGTGTTATTTGGTTATGCACATGTTTCCTATCATTATGTTGGTAGGGCTATTAATTGTTTTTAGGAGGTAGGGGAGTTTAATGAATTGTGTGCCACTAGCCAACACTTTAAAACAAGCATATGCTTGTTGGGTTGATCTTTAAGAAATTCATGCATACTACTCAATGGGAAACCCAAGGTGAGGTTATGAGCTTTCCCATATATGTTGATTATTATAGTGAGCTTTGGGGTTGTAATTGGTGTGGTTAATGGTCATGCATGGGAAAAAATTAACCACCAATTTTTACCATTGTGTATGTCCTACTTTATTTTTGAGTTGCCCATACATAATGATTAGGTTTTAACAAGGTTTAGGTTGCAAACCTAAATTGGCATTATTGTAAACATTTTTGAATTTGATCATCATGATTGCTCCATTGATCATTGTATGACAATATGACCAAAGTGATGACCAATAGATTGTTTTTGTCATGTTCATAGTGAATCACCATGTGTGTTTGGCCTTATGAAGGTTGGTGGGCGGATGCAAGTGCCTTCTCTTAATTTTGGATTATGGCCACAACAAGTTCAACAAAGCTAATTACCCATATTAAGGATAGGCTTAGGGCTTAAGGCACATTGCATGTGGATTTGAAAAGATCACTATCCATGTCACCATCCCTAAATGAACATGTTGAAGATTTTGAAAAACACAATGTGGACCATGAGGTCAATTTTTTTTTGTTTATAGGTTTCACATTAGTTTTGAATTAATTTAAAGTATGGAAGGTGGTGATATAGGGGGGCTTAGGTTTGTTAAATATTAGTTTTATGGACGAGTGGGCACCATTTCACTCAAGGAATGGAAGTTCTGCTTCAAGACTTGGATGTAAACCAAAAGGCAACAAAACCCAATTTTTAATCCTTAGTGGGCATTTGAGTTCTTACCTTAACATTTGGAGCATGAAACATTGGAGATTTATGATAGTTGGTTGAATTAAGTTATGATTCAAACATAACTTTAAGTTGTGGAACAATATTGGACATAATGCATGGAGCTCATGATAGCTTTAAAGGAAAGGGAAATAATGTTAGGGGAGACCATACCAAATCCTAATTAGCCCAACACTAGTACCTAAGACAATTCAATAGATTCTTCCACCATGATTCCTAGTGTTGTGGTTCATGTGGACCCATTAAATCCCACACCTTTTATGTCATGAGTTTCCTAGGCAACATTGGGTGCCATTACAACCATTGGTGATCCACCATGATTTGAGCCATTGGATCTAATTTTCCAACTTTTGGAATTGGAGTATGGGGGCATTCATAGAGATTAGATGTAAAAGACTTAAGATTTCCAAAAGGAAAAATATGATATTTCGCATACCATGTACAAGAAGTTGGCATTTTACCAAGGAAAGCAATGATGTTTTCATGAAATAACAATTGGTGCAATTGTACATGTTTAAACATGACAAAATATGCAAAGGATAATAGAACCTTAATTCATCATTAATCATGGGGGTCATGCCATATTGGAAGAAGCATTGTACCTTGTGAAAAATATTGATTGGGGATTTTGTGTGGTGGAAATTGGTAAGCTTGTTTTCACCATGACCACCTAGAAGGATTTCAAAAAAGAGGAATCAATGGCCACCCAAAGTGGGAAGGCCAAAGGGGATCAAAAGGGGGGTCAATATCACAATGCCAAAATGTGTTTTTCATGATTTGGACATTTACAACTAATGTCCTAATCTAGTCATGTAGTCATAGGTCCTTAGTCATAGACTTTCATTCAAATTTGTGACTACATTGCAATTGCATTATGACTACATGACTAGATTAGGATTATTTTGTGCCTACATTGCGAACTACATGACTAACCTACATACATTAAAAACCTACCTATGTTAATAGTTTAACTAGGTGCTAGCTACCTATTACCTATTTACAAGCTACCTATAAAATAATGAATACCTATGGGCTACTACTGCCTATTATCTACCTACCTACTATGTAGTACATACGTATGTACATACATACCTATTAGATATAGGTAGTGCATACCTACCTAATCACCTACTACATAAGTTTATTACTAGATACCTACCTACCTACTTACATACCTACTACCTAAATACCTACCTACTACCTACTTATTAGTACCTTTAAGTACCTAACTTATAAAGTAGGTTTTAAAAAATATTTATAACAATATGGTGACAATTTTTGTCATGTAAAAATCATGTGGTGCAATGGTTAAGCGAGGATTAAGGAATTATTCCCTCATTGTGGAGGTGACCGGTTCAAGTCCTCATAGTTGTAACTTAATGAACTAGCCTAACTAGTTTAGCTTGATAGTTAAGTTAGTCTAGATTCCTAAGTAGTTCAAGGTATACATTCCTTATAGGTTGGGTTTTTAGCCTTTATACCATGTGTCTACATGGCATGGGTGGAGACATATTTATTTCATATTTAATGAATTATATCCAATGACCATAATTTATGGATCTCATCAAGCACTGATGACCTCCATGACTTTATAGTCACAAAAGTCATAATCATAAATTGTCTTGCGATTGAACCACACTAGCAACTAGATGTCCTAAATGACATGTCCTATTCAATTACATAGTCATGTAATCATAAAGGTCTTCCATGACTAACAACCTAGTCATAAATCAAATCATAAAAGACATATTTTCTTGTAGTGTATGGGGCTTCTCCATTTCAACAAAATAAGGGTAAGGGATTGTATGTTGGACTTGTGGAAGTCTTCATGTGAAAAAATAATGTTCAAATAAAGGTAAAACATCTGCGTGTAAATCCACAATTTTAATACCATTTAAAATGTGAACATTGTGGTGTCGAAGGTCATGACATTGACCATTGTTACTCATTGCATCTAGAATTTTGTTTCAACAAATCTATTAACAATAAGGATGGCAAAAGCAAAAGAGGACGCAAAGGAGGCAATAGTTTTCAATCTTAAGGCAAAGCCATAAGTAAAGTTCCAAGTAAGGTCAATGACCAAGGCTAAGGTGGTGGCATGGTAATTACATAGGATGAACTTGCTCATTTGGATGAATTGGTCACTAGCATGGCAAGTTGGAAAGTGAAAGAGAATAAGGCAATGACATAAAGTTCCACAAGTGCACCCATGCATGTAAGATCGTTCCTACTCTGGGATTCTTTTATGGAGCAAAATTTGTTGGTTCCATGGATGTTCCCCATGATGCACATGTTTGAGGGTGAGATATTGTGTTATTTTTAAAAATCCATTTGAGGTGGATTCATCAAATGCAATTACATGGTCCAATTCACATGCCCTATAACCGCAAGGAGTTAATGAAGTACTTGAATTTCAAAGGGGGTAGACTAAGTGCCAAATGCACCTTCCTAATCATTTATGTTGGTAAAAACTATGTCAATTCATATATCCACAACCCCAAGCATGGGACATGTTCCAATGAAGCCAACAAAATGAGGATCTTCATTTTCTAAAATGGATGTGAATGGGGTGATGTTGAGGGCAATTACACCATTTTCCAAGTTCCATTATATTCTACCATCACCATGGCAACCCTTGGAGTGCAACCATTTTCCATTTTTCGACTTGTAGCCACTCTATGTGAAAAATGGAGGAGTGTCAAACTTTATTGTAAATATGGCATTAAAGTTGTTTCCAACAACTAGCTTGGAGAAATGACCTCAAGAGATGATACATTTTGAAGTGGACATTCTTCCTTCATGGCAAGCTACAATTGCCAAATTATCCAACTTTCCAACACGACATCATTGATCAAACATCAATGACATTAGGATTGGTCTTGGTGTGCAATAGGGAAGATGTTTTCAACTCAAGGGGAGTGGACATGGGCAAACATCTTGCCTTTTGAAAGTTTTAAATTGGATTTTGGTGCCTAATTAGTGATGTTGGGCCAATCAACATTTGTGGGTATTGGTATGACAAATGAAGACTTTGAACCATGCCCATATTAGATTCAAACATCGATGGGTGCATTTGAGAAAGCTCATGGGTTTATTAAATATTGACATTTTTGTACAATTGAACCCCAACTATCCAACAAATTAATCATTCTTTTAAATTCGAAGCATGGTGACAAATGGTACATCATATGATGTGTTGGTTGGGGGTGTTGTGTTGTATCCCATAGGTTTTGTTTGAACTTTTGGGGGAAATTACCTCTTAATAGACTTAAGAGGTAATTACGAGTTGGATATCAAGCTCAATTCCTTGTCCAATATTTTTCATGAGATGTTGGATCAATTAGTGGTATTACCATGTTGGCTAGATTTTCCATCACATTATCCTAGGGCTTGGGGCTATTGAAGGACAAGTTAGATGCATATGATGTCCCACCTTCACTTGAAGATATGACATAGGACCATCCATCCAATGTTGCCTTGTCCACATGTGACCGACTAGCATTATAAGGAACCTTGGACTAGTTGGAAAAGGTGATTAATTGATGTGTGATGCAAGCATGGCAAAGTTTACCACCACCCATAGTAAAGATGGCCCACCAAAATACATTATAGTATGGGCCACCCCTATTTTATGGTCAGCTCCTAAAAAGAGAATATGCTTATTGAACCCCAACACCATAGCTCAAAAAGTATCCATGCAACATGTGGAGATATTGTTGAATTATTATCCAAAATAATTATTAAGCATATGTGTGGGTATTTGGCAACCTTATTTCATGACATTAGATTCCTAGGGGTGCAAGATATGGATGTTGTTGGCTTAGTGGATATGGTAATAATTGCTTAGCCATGTCAAGGCCATTTTCAAGAAAACACATGTGGTGGTTTGCTTGACCACAATTAAGATTTTTTTTGGAGCTACTATGAATGTTGTTACATCTACAACACATTCCAAAATGTCCATTCATCTACATTTAGAAAATGTTCTTCCATTTTGTGGGTTATGTTTGCAAATTTTGGTGACATGGCAACAAATCCATGTTTGGTTGTGAAAACCAATTTTGTTAGATGTTGCATCAATGAGATCTTGAACACTTTGGTTATAGTGATGTGGACCAACATAACACCACCCGATTGCAACATGCTTATGATTTCGGACAATTTAAAGCTCTCACCATGGATGCCATTTTGGATTCAAAATGCATATCACAAGTGGTGTGACATGATGGTTGGCCACCTCTTACCATAATCGGCAAGGTGGGTCAAGCATGGATGGCCTTGTGCCCACAATTATGAACTTTCCAAACTCCCATGTTTTTTGTGATGATGGTTTCAATATGATTTGGGAATCAAGATATTATTGTTGGGTGGAACTCAATGCTTATGAACAAGAATGTGCTATGAAGTTCCATACCCATGATATTTAAGTTTTTGGCCTATTAAAGGCCATCAAATGTTGAATCCTTGGTCAAGTCATGGACTTAAACTATCTCACTTGGGTTATTAACCTAATATTAGTGAAACAATGACAATTGTTCAATTCCCACCCACCCACTTTACATTTTACATTTTTCTTAGCTCTTACATTTCATCTTGGGATAATTAGATTGTAACTTCCTAATCTATGAATATTTACAAGTCTACTATTGTTCTAACAATTATTTTTTTCCTAACATTTAATTTTTGCCATGAAACTACAAGTCCAAAATCATATCATAACCAAATCTAGAATTGCTAATGTAACAAATCTTCATGTATCAAGACAATAAAATAGAAAGTGATTTTTTAAAACACTAAGAAGCACTTCTACATTACCATCACCACCTTTCATTTTTAAAGGTTTTTTTTCATGACTCCTTTAGGGTGACAAGATTTTTGGTTTTTAATGGGAGATTGATAACTTGTATTAGTGTCTTCATCTTTTTCATGATCTTAGGACTTTGTAATAAATCATATTTGATTTCAATGTTTTAGGCTCCATAAACATATGGTGAGTAATGTAGGTGTCATGGACAACAAATCATTAAGGAAGTTTCCAAAAGTTTCCAAAAATATTCATGAAAAATATGTTTAGAAGTTTTTAAAAGTTTGTAAAAAAATTTATGAACAATATGTTTGGAAATTTCTAAAAGGTGTAAAACTAGTAAAATATTATAATTTTTTAAATCTAAAAGTCAACATAAGCTTTTAATTGTCATGGTTGACAAAAGCTTATAGAAGACATGATTAGTGCAAAATTCTAAAAGATATGGTTGGTGCAAGTCTCTAGAAAATTGTTTAATATAAACTTATAAATTACTTATTTGGTGAAACTTTCTGGAAGGTTGGTGATGTTATAAAATGTTCGTTGGATAATATAAGAAAAGGTCAAGAAGGCACCTCCCTCAATCTCATTGATGCGAGTTGTGGCTTTTGTATTTATAATCCTTCTCATGCCTAGCTTAAATCGTGCTTTATTCAAGCAATACATATATTTAATTTTTGTTCATTGTCGAATTTTTTGTTTGTCAAGTCTTGTAATGTTCTCCAAATTGTATTTTTTTTCTTGTTTTTAACAATAAGGCTTTTGTTACTCAAGGTTGTAAATGTGTAATTAAAGTCTATTTTGTTCATCTTACATCTTTTGTAATGCCTTGGAATTCTTTGTTTCCATTTCAACTTTTTCTATTTTCAACAACTATTGCCTATTATGTTTTATGTAGTTATTTTTCATCTTTTGTTGTTGTTTTACATGTTGTAGTATTGTTGTTTGAATTTTGTCAAAATCTTTTTTGAATAATTTCAATTTTTGCCAAATTTTGGGCTATGTTTTTTTTTGCTTCCCAATGTTTCTACTCATATTTTTTAGTTGCAACAATTGTATGGTGAAAACCTTCTACTTTTCATATTAATCAACTTGTGTTTCCAACTCTTGAACTTTTTAATTAAGATTATGAATATCAATTTACATTTTTAAAAAAATAATCCAAGTTGCCTTTGTTCCCTCCTCCTACACTATCACAAGTGCTTTCTAATGTGCATTTTTGACCTATAGTTCTTTCATTGCTTCCTTTGCATGCCTATTATTTGTCTTAAGTTTGGTCATCTCCTCCATAATTTGTTGTTAGTTCTGACTATATTGTGTTATTGTTGTAGCATGTCTACAACTTTTTTCTGTTCCTTTACACTACCAAACATTTCCCAACTTGAACTAATGGATCCAAGTGTAGTTGTTCTAGTAATTATATATGAAGAAGTTGGTGCATTTTTATATGATGGTACTTGGAACCAAATAGGTTCTTATGCTTGAAATCCATGAGTTTGTTTTAGTGTAGGTGTTGTTCCATGTGCTTGTGGTTCCATAGAAGGAACATTATCTCCATAGCCTTATATGTTTCATAAAAGTCTTATTGACTTCCATTCTTTTGTTTTTGCGATTATTTAAGGAAAAGGTTTGTCATGACTTTATACCTCATTCCTATTCCTTAATTATTGCAGCATATGTGGTTCAAGATCTTTAGTTGAACTTTGTGTTATCCTCTTCTTTGGGTTCCTAACCAATCCTAGTTGGTCTTCCACTTTTTTTGAATAGAATGTACCCTAATACCAAGTTGTATTTTATGCCTTCTCTTAAGAATTGTTGGTTGTTGCTAGTAATATCTCCTCTCATGTGTTGGGGAAGCATTGGATCCTCTCATTTGATCAATTCTCCTCATGCTTCTCATAAACACCTCCCTTAAACTTGTAGTAAAAACATGCGTTAGTTGTGTTGATGTTAGAGCTATTAGTTTTTGCTCTTTCCTCCTATTTTCCAATGGAAACCAATTCCTTAGCAATAATATATGCATTGAATTACTCTCCTTGGAATTCACAATGTTGGACTACAACATTTTCGTTTTTTGTCATGTCCATTGAATCAACTCCTTGCATAAACAATTGAACATGATGTCACCAATTCACTACATTAACCTATTATGCATTAACCAACATGTAATTGCATTTCTATTATTGAAATGCAACAACCTTTTAAGCTTAAGTTCAAATGAAGGACTTTAGAATGTCCCTTTTTAACAAAATACCTACTTATTTCATTGTTAATGTCTTTTGGAGTTTCTTGCATTGTTCTATTGAATACATGAAAATTGTATGAAATTTCTTCTTTGTTGACCTCCTTTTCTATATGTGTTTTTGAAGATGTGGCTTCTGGATCCTCCTTTTCCTTTATATTAGACAATATTATTGTTGGCATTTCATGAAATTGAGAACATCATGCTCTTGTTCCACCTCTTCATGTTTGATAAGTTCATAAACTTTCTTGAATCTCTATGTTTTTTCTTTACAAATTGTTGTAAATTGTTGATTCTTGTTGATGTTTCCACCTTACTAGTTTTAATACAATGGTTACACATTCACTCCTTGTGACAAATTAAACAAATTTTCATGTTTTTCTTCATGTTATTTCTTCCTTTCTTCTTTTCACTTCGTGTTTAATCTTACAAAACATTTTAATTGGCTTTCCTCATTCAAGGTTGTGCACTTTCAAAAATAGGGTGTTGAATGATGAAGGAAGATGACATTTTGCCTTTCATTGTAAATATTATTTAATGATCATTAACTATTTTCATCATAATTTATTCTCATTTTAAAGGGTAACCCATAGTTAATGACAAAATCGACAATCTAGGTTTCTTATAATACCTTATACTACTATATTTCTAATGACATTCACATGTGCTACTAAAGGTATGTTGAATAAATTCATCTCATTTTCAGCATAATTGAACTATTTCATTGGTTTTTGAAAAATATAAATTAAATTAATTTCTTTCTCTTCTTTAAAAATTAATACCTAATTATTTTACAATCTTTCATGTACAACTATTTGTACATGAACTTCCCAAACCATTGGCTTAACGTTGTTTCGTAATTCATTCAAACCCTATTTAAACTTTTAACACTCTTGTTCAAATGCAAATTTCCTATGATTTCTTAGTCTAAATAGGATTGAAACCCACATTATCCTATGCTTCCAACTTCTGCTCCTATAGTTTTTCAAGATCTAGTAATCTATTAGTAAGCATTTGTATAGGATTTGCATTATGATTGTCCCCATTGATAATCGGATTTTTTTTTTGTCAACATCAATAAATGAAAACCATAAATTGATTGGTAAGGGGTGTAACATGTAACTACTTTGTAAGTTGTATAATACAATAGTAGTAATATATGAAAATGTTCATTTTAGTTTGTTTTCTATTCATTTACAAACTTTGTCAATAGGTTCTTTATGAATTTGTTTGTTGATTTTGCATGTCCATTACCTTGTGAGTAATAGGTAATGGAATTGGTATGACATAATAAAAAATGTTCTGTGAAATACTAGATTAAGTGTACTTTGATTGGTAACAATTTTCAATGGACATTTGAACTTGGTAAGTATGTGTTTGTATCTAAACTAAGTTGTAACCATTATTGTATTTGTGTATAGTGATTTTGTTTTCACACGTTTGGTCACATAGTGTTACAACCATAATGTAATTGTTACATGTATACCTTGTTATATGTTTAATAAGTCCAACAAGCAATTGAAATGTATTAAATGAAAATTTTGAAGGTAAAAATGAGCACAATGGATGTGATTGCATTGCAAGAATTTGAATAAGATGAATCACAATAATGTAAATAATGTAATCACATGTGATGCATTGTGAACTACAAGCATGCGCATGTGGACTAAAGTTTAACAAAAACATGCATGGTGCAAAATAACACCATAAGGTTTTAACACACAAAATAGGAAGCTTTACTACATAAGGTGTTCAATGTAATGAAATTTCAAAATGCCTACAAAATGCCTAGAAAGTATCACTACCTTAACCTTCAAGATAATCCATGATTTTTTTTTTCCATCACGCATGTTATCCCATAGGTTTTCTCAGGTGCAATAGTTATTTGTTGCAACTTCTTTTGAGGCCCCCTCTAGAGCTCCAAATGTTAAATCCTCCCCCTCCCTTTTCCCCAACTATCATTTAATGCAATTTACCATATGATTTAGCATTGGGTGGGATATATCCCTTTCTTCCTTTTTCTTATCAATTGGATAGTTTGGGCAACTCATTGGGAAAAACATTAAGATTATTTGATAAGGTTTGATGTGATTAGTAAATAGCCACCTCAAAGTGGGTTACCACTAGATTGCTTTGGTCTCATGTTTTGGTCCTTTGTGTTCTTATCTAGTTTTATTTCAGACCCCCTTCTCCCCGCCCCCAAGTTATTAACACAAACTACAATGTAATTGTTGGGTCCCCTTGTGGAGCTCTTTGTTTGAATAAAAAAAATCATCAAACACGCATAAATTACATTTGGGTACATCAAAGGTAATAGAATCAAGCACTGCCCTCTAAAACACACTAAAGTGGTCTTGAAATGGTATTCATAAGTTGACATGGTAGATTGCAATTCGCCAATCGCTCCTTTGTGTTTTATTAATTGTAATGTTTAAATTTTGTTTTAAAACATCGATTACAATCCTTAAAGCATGTTTTTGGACCATACACTATATTCATTAGATTCATTTAAAATTTAAGTACATGCTATAATGATAGCTTAGAAGCATTACTGTATATATCCATCACACATTTGGAGCACTAACTTAATTTACCACTAAAAACCAAATAAAATAAACATTGGTTACAGTTTCAATAACATGTTTAATTGTGAGTGTACCCATTTCATAGAGATTGCTTTTAAGTAGATATTGCAAAATTGGCAAATGGGGTTGCAACTCTTCAATTGCAAGAGTACATTTTCTCAATCATGCTCTCCCTATAGTTGACATCTAACTCACACTCAAAAAGTGGTATTGTGAGAAGGATCCAGCTTCTAGTTGAAGGAATATGGTTTCAATTCAATCTTAGCTTTGATTGCAATTATATGGATTCAAAAAGCTTGTTTAAGCAAGATATTATTGTGGCATTGCTTTGAAGAAATAAGGCCTTGTTAGAAACTGGGCACATCAGAACACAAGCCTAAAACGAACTGAGCCTTAAAAAGAGGTAGAAATGATGCAAGGTTGGCAAATAAACACAGAAACTGCATAATTGTACAGAAGGTACCAATGGAAAATATATTCAACAACAAAAAGCTATGAACTAAAAAAGGTTGCACCAAACAAATATGATTGTACACAGAAAAGCCCATTGGTGTTGCAAAAGTGCCAATTTGTACATATAGCACCTATCAAGAAGAATATTAATGAATTGAAGTTTGTTAATTAAGTTTGATTAAGTGTCTATTCTGTGATAGTAGAGTTTTTCAGTGTTCACTGTGTTTTTCCCAGCAAAAATTTGCCAGTTTGGCAAAACAAAAAACATTGGAAAAAAAAAAAGGGAAAAGAAGAGAAAAAAAAGAAAAAAAGAAAAGAAAAAAGAACAATGAAAAAGAGAAAAACAGTGATACTGGCTGTGAAGAAAACACCTTGAAAACAAACGAAAAACTAAAACTAGAAATCTCCACAGAAAAACCCAACTGGGCTGGGCTGGGACTTGGTGCCAAGAGAGATCTATCGGCCACCAGTGCACCATTAGGGAAGGATGGTGAGCAGACATCCACTTTTCCATCAGGTTCCCATTTCATAGCTAAGCAGGCCAGTTAGCTCAGTTTATGGTTTGAACTACCTATGTACTAACAACCCACTTGTCCTATGTACAGCTATTGCCATGCATCCACAAGAAGTCTGAATTTTCACACAATCCGTGATGGCAAGAGGATCATTATGTTAAGTTTATGCATGAATTGTAATTGACTGCTGTACTTGACCTGTAGTTGCAGTAGCAAGTCTGCTTACTGCTCTGGGGAGAACACATTTTTTGGACTTTATACAAACATTTAAGAAGAGCAATAAACATACGAATGCATGGAGAGTTTAATTAATGGAAGGAACCATGCCATCGAGCTCCAATCCCCTTGGGCTCTGGCACTATTCCACATTTAAACTTGTCCATCATTTTGAGTTCGCTACCTAACTTCCATGATGGAGCTTACCTTATAGCAGAAGCCCCCTCTTTCCATTCTGGAACTATGCAACTTTGAGGTTGCCATCTTGGATAACTTGGATTTGTCATGCTGTTATTCGTCATCACCATCGCTGCCAACTTGGTCCCCATCTATCATTTTTTCTCTACTCAACAAAAACCAATGCAGGCAATAAGTGAAGAGTTTCAACCCAGAGCAAAAAGGCCCAGAATCTTTGCCATTAATCTTGGATCAGATGAAATTTTATGTTTTTGTCATCTCCAGTGCATGAATTTTGTGGCTTAACTGTACCCAATATTTATATACTGTGCATTACAGGTTCTAACCTGATGGAGATGAATAGACTGTTCCAATTATTTTCCATACAAAAAAGAGCATAGAACAGGCTCCAATTGACAATTGCAAAAAACTCAGCATTGCACTAATTTGGTGGCATGACTTACCGCTCAAGAATGAACTTGCCTTCCTTGTACTTCTGACTTTTCTCATATGCTGATTCCTGCCAGGATTAAAAAAAACATATTTCCAAATATGAGCTACACCCACTCATGTAACAAAACCTAGTTTAGGAGGGAACTGCAGCAGAAATGAGGAAAATTTGAGGGAAAATGCTTCTTGGAGGAGAAAATACATATTTCCAGCCAACAATCCGCTGGCAACAGTTGCAGAAAATGTCAGCCACAGTGTGCTTTCCTGTTGTCATCATTCGATCTTCTTGGCGCCCAACTGAGACATTCACCCTGCACAATTTTTAATTTACAGCTATCAAATTGTGAGTGCTGAGTTAAGCCCTCCAACTCTGCAATACGCCTGGCTCCTAAAAGATGCCAACTACAAAGTGTTAATACATTTTTCAACCATGATAATCTTCCACCCTGATTAAATCACAGATGTAATTCTATTAGGCTCTACTTCTTACAAACCTACTTGAGCAGAGATGGACTGTCCAAAGTCATGTTGAGAAGCCATAATGAGGGTGTGAAAGTGCTCACACTTTATCAAAAAGGTAGGCCTTTCCATATCGGCAGTGAAATGACTGATACAGAGCAATGCACAAAGTGAGTTCAAACACAGCATGATGACAAGCTGTGAAGCAATGGAAATCAAGAGAAAAACTGAATTCAAGAAGCTGATGAACCATTATCTACTCAGATTGGCAAGAATAGCAAGACCTTGTTGTGGTCACTCAAAAGCCACTATTTCTGTAACACATAAGAGGAAGGGGTTGGTGTCAAAGGTGTTTGACAAGGTTTGTTGCAACACATTTCACAACCCTCACCAGAAACAGTTTAGAACACTGTGTACATAGAGAGAGGAAAAAAATAATCTGAAGTGCAGTCCAGATGAAATTAGAGTCTTTGAGCTTTTTGTAAAGGTCACATTTTTTACACACTGACGATGGACAGTTAAGAAGTGATTTGACAATCTGGTATATAGTGACAGTTAAAAGACCCTAGAGTAAGACTAACTATATAATACAACATCATTTCCATTCTAGAATGCTGATGAATTCTCTCGTCTGCCAACCTAATAAATTAGGGTTTTACAAGGTCCACTAAGAGATAACTGTGTAGTGTGCACTTGTCTATCACCAATCAGAATTCTACTATTCGCCATCATACCTCTAAGACAACACAGTTGAGGCATGTTTGTGGATACTAGAATGGTAGCACATAAATATCCTTTCATCATATCCCTTCTTGATTGGTCATAGAAAAGCCAGCCTTGGTAGTGATATGAAAGGGCTGGACAGTACCTTGGAGATGAGATCTTCACAGTTGGCCAAATGGCTCCGACAATAGCGACAGCTATAGATACGGCCATCTAGCTGTATCAAATACAGTCGGCCCATCCTCAACTTCACTTTTTTTTCTAGAACTCTGATCTTGACACTTGTATACTGTCAGAACTCCTCAGACCTGGTGGTGGCAAGTTTCACCAAAATTTCTTAACTTGTCGGTGGAAGAAATGACATCCTGGAAACCCATGCACCATCTGCTGGGAGGAAGCAAAAGTCATGCATTCAGGGACCCTACTAGTAAAATGATTCTACAGATCTTGATAAGACAATGCCAATGATAACCATGAGTAAATGCAACACTTCCCCATCACAAATCTCTACTTCAACACTCAGAAATTTTGGTCTGTAGATGACTCCAAAATTATTACATGACAGCAAAAGATGTAACTCCAGGGTTAGGGCTTGTTCAATAGACAGAGCCAAACACAAAAGATGAACCAACTACAGAGCCTGAGCAACATCATGAGAGAAAACCATATACAGAAAAAGAAAGATAGTGCACTTGTGTTTCACACACTCCATGACTGCAACTACAGTTGTGGCAAGCATCAGAGACATAATGGTAATTGAGGCAAACTAGTCCTCATGATAAGCTTCTGGTTCATCCTAATCAGTTTCATTTGCTCTGTAGATTGTCCTATCGTAAATGAAGACCATGAATGAAGGCTTTAATTCCTTGCTCTATCCAGAAAATCACAATCCAAGAACATTCAATCCCAAAAGCACTGTTGCTAATTGATTGTTGTCAACAGGCAACAAGATGCATCCACATCTCATGACAAAGACACAATGACCAAGGATTGTAGAAATGATGCTGACAGTGTGTATTAAAAATCAGCTGCTGCTACTGACCATTCCAACAATTGATCATAGATATCAATCTAGTCTGAATGATAACAATTCCTTGACCTCTGAACACCAGAATTTCCAATTGCCTAAAGAAAATGTCCACAACAAAAAGTCATCATTGAATCCAAGTGAAAAATACATAGTTATTGGTCCCATGCATATTGTCCTGAAGATTCACAACAAGAACATCCATCTGAACATGCATCTGATCGATTTGATTTTGAAAAGCAAAAAAGAAGAGGTTCAAATCATTTGTATGAAAAGAAAATGCATCCTACTTTTGATATGACAGGGTGAGATAGAAGGATCCAAGCGAAAGAGAGATTCACACATAATGAGAACGATATCCTTTCATGACGGAGACATCAAGAGGGAAAGAAAAAGCCGGTGCACCCAGGAATCGCATACTGAAATACAGTGATGAGATCGATAGGTGAAAAAGAACCTGCCAAAACCATGTTCCACCGCTGCAATTCGCAACCCTGTGTAAGTGTGCACCCCTTCATGGCTCCTCTTCTTCTTCGCGTAACCCTCTCTTTTCCAATCCTGTACAGATATCGGTTTCATAAAAGAAAATAAAACAGGAAAAGCAAAGCAAAGCAGCCCAGGCCTTTACAGTTTACGACATTCTAAAGCCTGAGAAAGAAAAACAGGTAACCACGAAACTCGCTAACAAAACACTGAAGTACACTTCACACCCAAAAAAAAGAACCATTACGTGAACGTAAGCGAGAAGAAAGGAAAAAAGAAAAAAGAAAAAAAAGAAAAGAGAGAGCGGGAAAAAACACGGGAACAAGGCCATGACTGGTTTCCACAAATCGAAGAGGTAGAAGACTTACAAATTGAGGGGGGAAAATAAGAAAAAAAGGACAAAAAGAAAGAGCACCGTCAATTGAAGGGAATGCGATGTCCAGCAAAGTCACAAATCCGAGATGCGTCTGGTGTAAGGCTACTGCTTCTTTCTTCTACGTCTCCGATTGCAGCAGCATCCTCTTGTTACCTGCAGCAGCGTTTGCACAGGATTCGACGCTACCCTCGTCAAGCAAGCAAGCAAACCCGAAGCGAAGCGAAGCACGCGCGCACACAAACACACACAAAAGGGCAGTCCAATTCTGTCTGGCACACAAACACACAGCAAAGCGTCCGGATACCTATTCACACTCATCCACAAAATAGCCCCTCATCCATCATCCCATCTAGGTACTATCCAATCACGTCCATGCACCAATTTCATGGCCACAAATTAATTGTTGTTTTTATTGGGCTATGCCATTAGGTCAAGGATTATGCATGTATCACTTGGGTTTGCAACACCTTAATTGGCTAAAACTCACCTCGACCAAATATGCTTAGAAAATAGGTCATTTTTATTAGCCCACCATCCATCCCATATAGGTATTATTCAATCATGTACATGCACCAATTTCATGGTTGCAAATTATTCTTATTTTTATTGGACTATGCCTTTGGGTCAATGATTATGCATGAATCACTTGGGTTTGCAACACCTTAATTTGCTAAAACTCGCCTCGACCAAATATGATTAGAAAATAGGTCATTTTTATTAGCTTGTCATCCATCCCATATAATTATTATCTAATCATGTACATGCATCCATTTCATGGTTGCAAATTATTCTTATTTTTATTGGACTATGCCTTTAGGTCAAGGATTATGCATTCACTTGGGTCTACAACACCTTAATTTGCTAAAACTGGCCTCTACCAAATATGATTAGAAATATGTCATTTTTTATTAGCCCATCATCCGTCTTGGATATATTGTCCAATCAAGGATATGCACCAATTCTATGGCCACAAATCATTTTTATTATTTTGATTGGGCCTTGCCTTTATTTTGGTTTGAAACCAAAGTGGCAATCATCCATAGGAAGATGTAGAAAATTTGACCATTGTCCCTAGGAAGATTTAGCCAAATCTAGCTATAAAACCATATATGAAATACAAAATTTCAATCATCTTTTAAGTTTTTTGATTACACACTAAAAATCAAATATAAAACTTTGTTAATCTTCATTATGTTTTTATGTCACTTTTGGCTATTGAAAATCTCCAAAATCATTTAATTTTCAGATTCTTAATTTTTATTTTTGATTTTTGGCAAAATTTTCCCAAGAAAATAGACATTGATGCCTTCAAATCAAAGATTATGCATTCACTTAGGTCTACAATACCTTAATTTGCTAAAACTAGCATCCACCAAGTATGATTAAAAATAAGTGATCTTCAACTATCATTCAAACATTAAAGGTTTCTAACCTTGTGCCTTAATGTGATTGGTCTTCCATTTATTGGTCACCTTGCTCATGATTTACCATTCTAGTTGGGTTTCCTACCTTTCACCCATGTAGCCATGTGAATGGATGGAACCATAAATCATCTAGGTAGATGAGTCAAACATGCATTTGATTTTTTCCATATTTTACTTAATATTCTAATTGTTGGATACGCTCAATTAGTCATTCATTCACATGATGATCAATATTTGATAGATAAGTCTCAAACTTCTAAACATTAGATTTATGTTTGGTAAACAATTCAAGGTTGTGAATTATTGGAAATATCTTTGACATTGTCACATTGCAACCATTTCTTGTAATAAAAAAATAGTAAATTCTTTCTTTATGCTTTCCATTTAGATTTCTAATTCTATGCAATTGAATACCTCTGAAGTCATACTTCCTAATATGAAACTAAACAAACACAACACACAATGTTAAATTCTAATATGTATTATATTTTCAAAACACATGTTGACAAGTTCACTTTCCATATCAAAAGTAGAATCCAAAATGAAATCCACGTCCATTTCTTATTTTGGAACCATATAACTACAAAATCAAAACATACATGAAGAGTACATAATAAATATCAAGAAAATGCTCGAGAAATATGTACCAAAATTGTTCCTTTCAAAATTATAATTCAAATTATTAGTCAATTATAATCTAACTAGTAATCAAATTAATGTTTTTACTTCATATTATGCTAGTGATTCCCTTCACATCCCCTTAGTGCTACCCCACCTTTAATTGGACTACATCTTTGAGATTCTTATTAATTAGCAAAAAATATATATGCTTATGCAAAAATAGTAAAATTTACAATTGTGTCCATAACTTGATTTTGCTATTTCACTGGTTGCATGTGTTGTTATTCAAAACCATGTTGATTTTTAATCTTTGCAACTTGTTGCATATTTAAAGTTATTATGAACTCTTTGGATATTTGCTCTTTGTGTAAAGACCTATTCTTCTCATGTTGTATCTTCAACTTGTGGTCCCTCTTTAATTGGTTGGAACATGTATAACTATGTGTTCAAATTGTGATGTCGATATTAAAGACCTCTCAAGTACTCGTTCTTGTGATTTAGTAAGTTATATGTTTTGAACTTCATGTCATTTTTTCAAGTTGAACAATTGTAATTGGTTAGTTATGGTGCAAGTTTTGTACTTGTTTTCAAATAGCTCCTCCATGGATGTTTGTTAGATCACTTGTTTCATGTTTTGGCAATGATGGTATTTTACCTTTCTTTCTAAGTGATGTTTATAGTTATTCATTTGGTCCTACTTCCTCCTCACTTGGATTGACTTATTAGTGCTTTGGGTTTAGAATGAAAAACATGTAATTAAAATATAAAAAATTAGATTAATAATCTTTAAAGCTTATGTTTGTACATGTCTTCATGTACATGATAAGTTTTCGTTGTTTTGGCTATGTATTACTACAACATATAAATTCTACCAATTCCCACCCTTCTGTTGAGTCTATTCCATGTAATATTGTACAAGGGCATATTTCTTGAGCTTGAAGAAGGTGTAATTTCAAGCTTTATTTCATCATATTCACAAAACCTATGGTATGAAAAATATCATTCCATATTTTTTATCCTTGCCACAACCATGTGTAATTTGTTTTGTCATTTTGCACTACATGTACCTATCAATTCAATTTTGTTTTCGTCTTCTCCTTTTTCAATTTAACCTCATTACATATTGAACATACAAGTACAAATCCCTTTGCAAGCACTCAATCTGCTTTTTTTGTTGGATCAAAAAGGATCCTCCATAAACTTACATAATTTTTTTGCAGATTACATGATTAGCCACTAGCTCATCATTCTATGGAGGTTGGGATATTATAGAGGTTTTTGGACATGATTTTCAAGATTTTAGAACCTAAAAAATGTGATGACAAAATTATTTAACAATATTGGGATTTGTCATTGATTTAAGTTTGGAGATAATAAAAGAAATCACGTCATACTTAACTAGTCATCATGCATATGTGTGTAATTAGTTGGCATTTACAATTAAATCATACATGCTTGCAACTACAAAATTGACATCATATAATTTTCAAGTTATATGGTTGTGTGTGTAATGAACATGCAACTAATGGTGTACAAAATGGACACATGTCATAAAAATAATAGCCTAAACTAGTATATACATATACCTAAACTAATATATATATATAGGTAATACATACATACCTAGGCCTAGGTAGTTAATACATATATTAATATATATAATCTAAATTAGGTAGCATAAACCTAGTCCAAATTCATATATGTCCATCATATATGTAGGTTAGTACACGAACTAATTAACCTAACTTAGCCTAATAGCTACAACAATAATAATAACAATAGTAGTAATATTGTAATTAATTAGCTTCTTATACAACTAGCTTTACATTTATTATAATAATAATAATAATAATAATAATTATTATTATTATTATATTCATATATATATATGGATTATTTATTAATAATTATTTATTACCTATTATATACCTAGAATAGCTAGTATAACTAGCATGTAGATTAGTTAATATGCAAATATAACATTTAATTAATAGGTAGTAGTTGCAATTAGGATGCAACTAAATGTTTTATCCCATATTGTTTGTCCTGCCATTCAAGTTTGTAAAATAGATAATTAGGTGGATTAAAAGTATTAAAAAAAAATTGACACTTGGGATGAGGCAATAAAAAAGGTTAAACCCAAAATAGAATAGGATTATCCCAAATTACCTATCGAGCCTAAACTATATGGGTATTTAGGTCTAAGCTAAATCTCGTAAAATTTGTAATATTACAACATCTTATGGATTGTTTAATGTGTTTTCATTCATTAAAGCGATTGAAAAATATGTTCCATCTTGCTTCACAATGATTGAATATTCATGCATTTATGAAATACTCACTAAAAGAAATCATGTCGTTTATAACCAACCCATTTGCAACTGGATGCAACTGGTTGAATTGCATGTAACTCAAGTGGTTGCATGTGCAACTACATTTGAATTTAAGATGATTTTTTATCACCTTTGTAGTTATGGTGCAACTAGTTTTTTCTTCATCCTTTAAAATGGATGATTTTTACACTTTGATCATATGTTACTACACATACAATATGTATTTGATTTTATACAAAATATGTTACCAAAAGACTTGAACTCCAAAATTCAATTTGGTTTTCTTTATTTAAACTAAAATGACCCCCTTCATTTAAAAAAACATATATTGTTCATTTCAAAACCAATTTGAACGATTTTTGTGGCTTTGAATGCACTAAATGTAGATTTTTTTATTTTTTTTTGAGGTTCAAAAACAATAGAACAATGACCAAAGATTTTAACTCCGAGTCGCAAATTGATTTTATTAACCTAAATCAAACAATGACCCCCTTCACTTCAAAAGAACATATCTTATTCATTTCAAAAACCAATCCAAACAATTTTTGTGGTTTTGAATGTGTTAAATGTAAATCTACAAAATCTTTTTGAGGCTCGAAATAATGAAGTAATGACCAAAGATCTTGAACTTCAAATCACAAACTGGTTTTATTAACCTAAATTAAACAATGACCCCCTTCACTTCATCAGAACATATATTGCTCATTTAAAAACCAATTTGAATGATTTTTGTGGCTTTGGATGTGTTAGGTGTAAAACTATAAAATATTTTTGAGGCTCAAAGACAATAGAGCAATGACCAAAGATCTTGAACTTCAAATCACAAATTGGTTTTATTAGTCTAAACCAAATTGCAACTATAATGTAACTATAATTTTTATCTCATATTGGTTATCATAGCTTTGAAACTTGTAAACTATTTATGTCTAGGCGCCTTACTTAAAAAAAAAGTGACAATTGGGATGAACAAAAAAAAATGTTTGACCTTACATGTTAAACCCAATTTTACTTTAATAAAAAGTTATAAATCTATCTTTTGAATTAAGATTTACATAACTACTTAAGCCCACACATTTACTGGCCTACCTATTTAAGCCACCTATTCACTTACTTAGGCCTATTTATTTACCTGCTTATTTACATATGTGCCACATGTCAACATCTTATAAACCTTATATTGAATGACCTAGATTTGTTTAATTAATTTAAATAATAAATGTCAAATGGGCTTCAAATGTCATGTGTCATTAAATGATTGGCTTGAAAATGGACATGTGTGATGAAATAATCATTTAGTTGCATGTGTAATTGCATATGCAACTTGTATGAATATGAATGGATGAAAAGTACTAACACAATGTATGTACATTGTATGTACAATAATATATCACATGTGATTTGTTTTATGCAACTAAGCAAAAAATCATGTGCATGTGTTGCATGTAACTAAAAATTAGTTACATATGATAGTTGCAAAATGATAGTTTTCTTCTAGCGATTCAAGCTTTTTATGGTTAACATAAATTCATTAAAAGAAAATTACCAAAGTGCAACCAATTTATTTGCAATTACATGCAACTATTGATCATTTGTGATTAACTTTGGTCATGTTTGCAACTATTTGAAAAAAATTGGTCATTCATGTCACTATCTTGCAACTAGGTTGTAATTATTATTATTTTCATCTTCGCACAATTTCTAATATGGTCTCATCTAAAAAAGGATATATATGTCCCATTAATTATAATAATGATCAAAATTAGTTGCCCCATTATGGGGTGGACATAGCCCCAAGGGGTATCCCACTTGGTGTATTAAGGGTATAATGGGGGTATGTCTATACATGTATATTAAGGTTTTATTTAACTTGATTCAAGGCGTATTAAGGTTATATTTAACTTATATTTATGTTAGGTAGCTACCTAACTACCTAACCTAGGATACCTACCTACCTACCTACCTACCTACCTACTTACCCATGTTTACGTATGTATTAACCTAAGTTATCTAACTAGCTAGCTGAACTTAGTTGAAGTAAGCTTAATAGTCAATAATTTTAATTGCCTACCTACCCACCTACCTACTTACGTACTTACCTAATGTACCTACCTACATAAGTTGAATTATTTACATACCTAACTTAAACTACCTACCTAGATTTACTTAATGTAGGTTGTTTACTTACCAATGTAGCCTAGACTAACCTACCTACTTATGTTTACTTACCTACCCAACCAACCCACCCATGTTTAGGTGCCACATGGTGTGGTTTAATTTTATAACTAACTTAGGTGTTGCATGGTATGGTTTAGGTCTAAACCTATGTGCCATGTGGTCAAGGTCTAGGACTAACACAGTGTCACATGATGTGACCTAGTTTTAGAATTAGCCTAGGTGCCACATGGCATGGCCTAGGTTTAAGCTTATCTTAGGTGCCATATATCATATGCGGTATAATCATAAATGTCACATGGTATGGCCTAGGTCTAGGCTTAAGTGCCACCTAGCCCAGGTGGCAGCACATGGCCTAGGTTTAGGCACAGTTGAAATGTCATGTGACTTAAATGCCATGTGGCATGCTTTAAGTCTAACCTAGCTGCCATGTGGCATATAAGCCTAAGTTCCACCTAACCTAGCCTAGGTTTTTGATTGGTCAAAAAGGTTTGACCTTAAAGACTAAACCCAAAATGAAAAAAAAATTCTAGTCAAGTGCCATGTGGCCTAGGTGCCATATGGCCTTTATCTAAACCTAATCTAGGTCTAACCTAAGTGCCATGTGGTTTAGTTTACTTTAGTTTAGTTTAAATGCAATGTGGTTTTACCTAACTACCTACCTATTTCACAATTCACCATGTGGCAAAATTTGATAGGTTATCAAAATAGTTGCACTTTAGTTGTAAATCCATGCCATGTAAACTATATTTAATGATTTGGTCAAAGGATGAACTTATATTTGTTCACCATAGATTCATTAAAAGAAATTTGGGGATATGCAACCACCCTATTTGCAATTGTGTCATTTGCAACTACTTACCAACTTCATCAAATTTGGAAAGGGTTTGCGACTATACTGCAACTAATGTGAGACTATTATCCTCTTCATCCTCCTATGTGAATGCTTCTATGATTATATTCATTTGTGAATAAGCCCCCATGGCCCATTAGGTGCATATGTAACCAAAATTTACTAAAAAACAAATGTCTAGGCCGATGGAATAACATAGTTAAAAGAAACTTAGAAATAATAATTTTGGTACAAAAGAACCTTTTTTATAAAAAAACTTAGTCCACTAAAATGGATCGGTTGTTTTCTTATAAATGAATTTTTAAAAAAAATAGTCTAGTAAAATGGATGGGTTATTTTTATACATTATTCAAAAATGTTACAAAATATTCTAATGACGAAACCACCATTACTTGCGGTCCGATGACGATGTACCTCGAAGGTTATTATAACCATGGGGGTCAATGGTTTTTAACAATGCTATTTGTTGTTGTTCAAACTAATCAATTAGGTATTTATGAAAGTTGTTAAAAATCACATCAAACTTGAAATGATTTTCAAAGGGTTGAAAACTTTTTGCATCAGCTTGCATGCGAAATAAAGGATTTGCGCAATGTTGTCAAAATCAACAAAATGGGTCAATGTTTTGTCCAAAATAGACACAATCGATGGGTATGCATGTGATTTTGTACACATGATGTTGCATGTTCATTCATTTGGTTTCATTTTTACATATTTGGATGTGGATGTGGACGCTTTTTGACACAATCGGGAAGTCAATTTTTTAAATCATTGACATGGCCAGGCCTTCGTTGTTTTGTAAACTTTCCAAGAGTTGTTTTGCTTGCTTAAAAGACAAGTCATACTAAATGTTAATGTCGATGATTTTGAATTCAACCAAGAAATGGGCCATTTGATAGGGCACAAGGGTGTCAAGCATGACTCAGCAAATGAGGCTAGTCGCCATGTAAATGGTCATCTCCTCTTCCATATCAACATAAGGGATGTTTAGCATGTCCATGATTAGCTAGTGTGCCTTGCAAGAAAGTGCAGATGAATTTCTTAGGAAAACATTATGGAATAAAATTGAATTACAAGAACAAAGGGGGATGGTATGGTACTAATAACTGACATTTTGTTGTGGTCCTTGAGGAATTTGGATTTTCTCATCGCATAACTATCCACAAATTGGTTCACTTCCATGGAGGAAGCAATGTAAGTAGGTCATTGTAACCTTTGTATTCATAAACATCCAAGAAACACAACTAACTATTAGTCAAGTAGTAGGTTTGGTGATCTTTTTTCGATTTTTTGTCCAAGGGTAGTAGGGTGGACTCGATGAGGTCCTTTTCGAGTTTTTTGAGGAGAACTATGTAGTTGGCTTTTGGCAAAGTCTTGTCAAATTGTTGCAAGTTTTTATAAGTAACAAATTGAGTTTGAAAAATATGAAAATCATAAGTAACAATTAGTTGTAGATATAGATGTAAGAACATAATGTGTATTATGAAATTTGGTAGAATGTGTAAAAGTAGCACCTTTTGAAAGAAATGGGTGTTGTTTGATCAATGAGCAAGAACAATGAGGAAAAAGATTAAATAAACAACACTATGCGCGTGTGTTGGCCTCCTCATGTTCATAATTCTGCACACAACAAATGTTAATAGAACTTAATGTGGTTAGTTATGAACGACTAAAATAGACAAAAAAATCGATTAACATGACTTTGTAAAAATGAAGCTAATTGTAAATGAAGGGAGATACGGTTACGAGAGGAGATTAAAAACAAATATGAAGGTGAATCAAATTGATTAGGGCTAGGACAATAGATGTGCACATGGTGAATTGTTGTGACATCAGGTTTCATCTATTGTGAGGAAGTTTAAGGAAGTCAGTGTAGGCATGCATCATTGGTGCTTCAACACCTTGCTTCTTTAAAGGTTCATTTATAATTATTTTTTAATTTTTTGCCTTTTTTTTTGCAAATAATGGCAGCAATGAACATGTAAATGATGATGAAAAAGAAGAAACCGAGTTTTGGAAATAAATTGAAATGTGGAATAATTAATGTTGTTGGTTGAAGAAACACAAAGTTTTCCCATTGTTTCTATGATTGGGCTTACGAGTTGAGTACTAAAACAAGTGTGTCCCAAAGGATGTCAACCATCTCCACGTGGTTACCACACATTGACCATCATTGGAACTTATGTGATTCTCTTTGGTGGCAAGGGAGAGGTTGGAATTATCCCCTCTAAAAAGAACTTGAAATATGGGCATGTCTATAAAAAATTATACTAATTGTTACTAAACTCCTAATGTCTTTAATTGTATTTTTTTCTAGAGGTTTGCTTAGAATCTTATAAATATGTCCTTAGTCTTATTGACTTGAGATCCTCTTAGCATATTCCTAATGTTGCCGGTGCCCAAAAAAATTATGTAACTTCCTTTGAAAGCTTCCAATCCAAGGGAAGATCTTTCATGTGATGAATTATGCTTATGCCTTTAGCATATTTCAATGCAAAAGAGGTAGTTGCCCCTATCTATGATGGTGTCATATGTGGGCAATTTGTATGATGTGGCAAAATATAGATGGAGCATGCCAAAAGTGCAAAGGAAGGCTCCAATCCCGCACTCCAATCATTTTGTTGCTTTATTGGGTGAAAATCTAATAGTCATTCAAGGGGGCTGTAATGGAACTAAGCGATTGAATGATACATTTGCACTTCAAGTTTGGCATCAAAATCATCTAGTATAATGCAAGTTTTTTGTTTCTAAATGTTTCATTATATTGAAATAAGTTTCTAGAAAAATATCACATACAAGTTTTGTGAAATGGTTGCAGATTTCAATGTTGTAACCAAGAGGTGTAGGGAGAGCCTATTTTCTTAGCATACAATTTTGTAAGGCCCAAGTACCCCAAAATGTCAAGGGTAGAAGCAGGTTAAAAAAACAACATGGGCAAATAATCCTAATGGGTGAGCAACAAATACATTAGTTGCTTTGGAGAGGTCGCTCTATCAATTTGGTGGTTATGGTGGTCAAGGCCCATTTTCTAAGCACCTGTGAACTTCTTATCACTTGCAATTTTGCTTTGGTGCTTTAAATCCTTTGCAAACCACATTGTGTTTTGTAAAGTAGTTGAAATCCTTGCTAACGAATGACATACTTTGCAAAAGAGGCCAGTGTTCCATTTGACAAGTTGAATTTCAAAATGTGACAAATTTGGTCAAACTATCTTCCATGTACAAGCTTCATAAAATAAACAATAGGAGCACCGAATTTTGTATTATAGTTGTGTCTCATGAAAGGTGGACATTATGACATGCAGGGGTTATGTATGATGATATTTATGTATTATGGAGTTTCCCCAAGTTTACAGGTTTGTCCTCTTCATCTAATAGACATTGAAGTTTCATCAATTTTGGGGTTAACTAGTCCCCCCATTCGGTTGTCCATGTTATGGCCCTACTACAAACAATTATCCAGAATCAAACACTTATGGGTTAGGTCAAGTTGCATTAGTGAGCTAGTTGTCGTGCTTATGTTGGTTTCCTTTTCAAGATTAACAATTTTAGAAGATGTGGTTTCAAAACACTTGTTGAAGAAAGGGTGTGCATGTGCCAAGTGTAGAGAGCTTTCATATCAAGTCACTAAAGACCCTGAAATTTTGTTCAAGAATGGTTATGTTTGTAGTATAGGTTATTGGTTCATATGTTTCATGTCATGTCAATTGTAATTTTTTCTAATTGTAATTTTGACATTTGAACAACCCTTGTATTTCCAATGCTAATAATTAATGTTTATACACAAGACTTTCATTATAATGCAAGCTATAGGATGTCGTATATTGTCTAGTATGCATTAATGTACAAAACAATTTATAGTTGCAAAAGTTACAATTCCAACTATTGTGAAAACAATTGCATCTTCATCCATCCATGCATGCACTTTATAATGATTGTAAACTTTACATTTTTTCTTTACTTTTTCCATCCAAACATGGAATAGTTGCACATTCCAATCACATTTTCAACTACACTTGTCAAGAAGTCACATTTATGACTATTGTAGTCTCATATGCCATTACAAGTACTTACGACTATAATCACTAGGAGAAAAACCCTATTTTTGAACTATGTTTTCAACTACTTCTCAATTGTCATTTATAGTTGAAAACATCACTTTCAACTACAAAATGTTTTTTGCAACTGAAAAATGATGTTGTCAACTAATTTCCAAATTAGTCAACAATGTTGAGTCAACCCTAAACAATGTACATGTGTCAATTTGTGGGTTAATGTTGAGCTGACAACATTTTAGTTGAAAACGACATATAGTTTTGTCGACACAACATTTCAGCTATAAAGTGTTAATTGGACCTAGTTGACTCCATGCTAACAAATCAATGGATGAACTTCATCCACCTATGTGTCATGTCATTTGGGGGTGTGGAATGAAAATTATGACTATCTTTCAACTATATTACAACCAATGTAACATTGGCATGTGTCATGTCATTGAAGAAATACATGGAATTTTAGAATTTTGATTATTATTCAATTATATTATAACTAATGGAACATTGACACGTGTCACATGGGCATTCATGGTCCATAATCAAAATAAATTATTTGATGTGTGCCATGTGTATGGTTTCAAAATCTTGAAATTATTGATTTATTGAAAATGTCAGCATATGATATTATGCCACGAGGACACTTATGTTACACACTTGCATGACACATGGCATCTTGTTGTTTATAGGTCATCCAACATATGTGAAGTTGAGCCAAAGTAAAAAGACCAACTATAAGGTAGTTGAAAGCAAGTTGAAAATACGTTGAAAATAAATCAAAATTTATGTAAATTAATTGAAATGTAGTTGAGATTACAAGTTTACACAAATTACAATCACAATTATAAAAATACTAAAGCTAAATTGTGGGGATAATACACCTAACTAAAATTAATTAAAGAAAATCAAACCACAATAAAAACATAATCTACCTATATAGTATCAACTAAGAATGTAAAACCTATTATAATGTAAAAATTATGCAAGGAAACATTGTTCCCATGTAGGAAATGGTCCCATCTACATCCCGAAGATGTTAATGTTATTAATCAAACATTTATTGGAACAATGAAATGACTATCCTATAAGGTGGTTGTCCTATGTTTATGCACTAATGGTGTGAACTCATTGTTGGCATGCTTAATTAGATTGTTGCCTTGTTGGACCACGTCTTTTGACTTATTCATAGTTGCACCCTGCATTTTTTAATTATAGAAAATGAAAGTTGTTAGAAATAAGAAAATTCAATAGGAATCGAAGTTATAATGCATCAAGAAAAAGATTATGCATTAGTTTCACACATGAAAATCAATAAAAACATCATCATTTACTATTCAATAGTAACGAAGTTGAAAAAGAAAGAAACATTTTGAAATTAAAAAAAATTATAACAAAAAAATGAATAGAAATGGCACACATCATGAGCTTACCTTATACTTAGTCAACAAACATAGTTGAAACCTAATTGAAACCTAGTTGAACCCAATCAAAATATTAATAGAAATTATATAGTTGAAATTTAATTAAAAGTAGTTCACTAAAACAAACATAATAAAAACCTTACTTGCATTGATGGTTGAAAAGGTTCATAACTTTAGCTCTCATTGTCCAAGTGTTTGTTTTGGAATTGGAAAAAGGAAAAAACCAATGAGAGTTGAAGAAAAAAAAACTTGCATACTTATAAAACATTTTTTTTCTTTTTTCTTTTATTTGGACCCCTCCTACTTTCAAAGCTCATAACTTTCTCATTTCTTTTTCATTTTAAATAATTTAAAGTGTTACAAGAGCACCACCTTAATTTTTATAAATAATGTTTGAACTATAGTAACAATAAAACAACATACAAGGAATCTTTTGGGTGTTCAAAAACTAGTTGTGGTTTGTTGTTTTCAATTCTTGACCCCCCCTACTTTGAAGGGCCATAACTTTCCCATTTCTAATTTGTTTTGATGATTTTTAGTGCCTCAAATGCGCCAAGAGGAAAGGCTCAACATCTTCTTGGACACTAGAAACAAAAAAACCCTCCCCTTGGATCTAGACTACCCTAAGCGCTTAAGTGTACTAAAACCAACCTAGTTACTTTAATGAAAGTTCAAAGAAAAACCTAGTTGAAAAAAAAAACCAACAAGAGTTCAAAACAAAACCTAGTTAAAAAAGAATTTAACTAAATGTAACATGGTGGAGAAATAAGAGAAGAAATATCTTGGTAAAGGGAAAATAAACAAAACGAGGAAAATAGTTTTTAAGCACCTGCAATTGTAAGAAGCACGTGTGGTGGTGGCTTCCAAATTCCATAAGCTTGTCTCCTCATGTTATTCATGTTCATTTGCCTTGACACCATATGACCTTAATGTGCTTAATATTTTTTTTATAAAAATGTAATGAAAAGAAGAAAAATGAGCTTGAACATGATTAAAAAAAAAAAAACTTAACAATAACCCCAAAATGAAAATTGTTAAATTCCTCACATGCAAAGGGCACAATGCACTCACTCGAAAAAATCCATGAATTCATATTAAACTACATGATCTAAATTTCTAAATGCATGTTGGGCTTTGAAAAAGTAAAATAAAACAAAACAAATTGCAAAAAAGGAGAAAGAAATCAAACTAGAGTGCAAAAAAAGCTCAATGTGAATGACAATGTTATATAAGGGCAATCCCTTCATCCATGGATGGATGAAATATGTGGTTATAGTTGGGATGTCAACTAGTTTTCAATTATGCAAGTTGACATTGTTTCAAGTAATTTTCAACTATAATTCAACTTTGAATTTCCTACCAACACATTGCCGCCATTATTGTATGTCATACCATCCATTCATCCATATTATTTGGCACATTAAATCATTCATTCATTCATTCATACTATATGCCACATTAAATTCATCCATTCATCATTAATTATGGTATCATATATATATTATATGACATTTAATGGCATAAATGGAATCATTTATAAATGAATGACATTTTATGATATAATTTAAAACATTATAAATGGTACAATTTTAATTTTGTGGAATTTTATGGCATTTTAATGAATATGTAAAATTCCATAAAATTATATATTAATTATTTTATACCACAAAATTGAACCCTTGCTAAGCTAAAATAGCTTGCCTAGCCTAATTAGCTATCCTAGCCTAAATCTAATTAACTTCCTTACCTAACTCAAAGCCTATGTAAACCTAGGTAGGTAGTAATAGGTTAAGTATAGGTAGGTTGTGAGTCACTTAGGTAGGTATAAGTAGGTAGGTTGTGACACCATGATTAAACAAAAATCACATAAGTACCTACCTAAAAGCCTTGCCTAGTTACCTAGTTACTTAATACCTATCTACCTATACCTAATTAGTTTAAATAACCTACTTACCTACATTTGACCTAACATATTTACCTATTACTTACCTAGGGACCTTCTATTGCATCTAGGTAGACAATACGTATGTTGGTAGTCATAACTTGCCTTACCTTGCCACCCCATTTAAATCTAACCTCACTAGCTATCCAACCTAGTTACTTAGATAGCCTACATGCTTACATGCCTCATTAGCTACCTAGGTAGGTTGTAGGTTAAGCAAATACACTTGTTGCAAATTACTTCTAGATACTTGGGTAAGTAGGTAATACTTTGTAAGTTAGGCAGGTGCTTATTACATATATTACCAAGGTAGTTTATAAGTAGGTGATAAATTGTAGGTTAAATAGATTTAGATTATAGCATAGGTGATTTAAAGTATGGTGTAGGTTAAGTTATGTAGGTCAATAATTTGTAAGTACCTAGGTATGTACTACATAAATATATAGCCTATTACTTATATATACAAACTTATTATACCTGGTGTAGGCCAGAAAAAAAAAACTTTATTTACCTAGTATAATAAGTGATGTAACAATAGGGGGCAACAATTGTTAAAAAACTTATTATACTTATTATACTTATATATACAAACTTATTTTTTCTAGTCTAGGGGGCATAGGTATAATAAGTTTGTATTATGATACATAGGTATATATAAATTTGTGTTTGTGATTTTTTCATTCCAGCCTAGTATGTATGTAATATGTAGGTATAAGTTACAATAGTAAGTAGGTAGCATGTACATAGGGTGTAAGTAATGATAAGTAGGTAGGTGGGTAGTGAATATGTGGGTAAGGTATAAGTAATGATAATTAAAATTGAAGTAGAGTTGAAAATGCATGCAATATTTCATCCATCATTATCCTTTTTCATCCATTAAAAAACAAGGTCCACCAAAATAGTCAAGTAATTGACTTGACATGACATAATGTCATGGCAAAGTGGAATTATCAACTATTCTTCAATTGGATTATATTTTATTAAAAAGAATATTTTTATAGTTAACACCTATTAGTGGTCAATGTCGTACACTTACCAAACTAGTTGACATGACAATTCATTTGAGATGCCATCCCATCCACATAGAATTTTTTTAAATAAATATTGTTGTGTAGTCAAAACAAAGTTGAAGACGACTTGTAGTTGAAAACTGGTTGGTTAGAAATTGCCCTTTTTCTCCTAGTGAATGACATGTAGGATTAACTTAACATTAGTCACAAAATTAATTGATTTGGACACTAGTTGTATCTACAGTCACAACCATAGGGTTGGAATGGAGAACATTTCTTCTAGTGCAAGAATCTATACAAGGATGGTGTAGCACCAAGCGCCGCCAACAACCTCTTACTAACAATGCTAACCATTTGAACCTTACCTATAAAGCCATTTCTGACATAGCTCAATTCAAATCTCATGGCAATAGCAAGCTTTAAGGTTTAGGGTGAATGGGTCCTAGTTTTTAACTATGATAGATTGAGCTAATGTTCAAAGAGTTGTGTGGGTTTCTTCAATTGTTTGTAGGGGACATGAAAAGTTGAGTTTTTAGGTGCTCCACCCATAGCAAATATTTTTCAAGGGAAGGACTTATTTGATGGAGTCAAAGAACTTTTAGCAATAAAGATCCATTCCACTTTAGAAGACCAGTCAAATGCATTTACTACCTGTCAATTGGAAATTCATAACAAGGAGATCAAGAGCTTGCAATAGATGGTGGAATTGTTAAGATAGGAAATTCGAACAAAAGTTGAAATGTTCTTTTCAACTTATGTACAACATTGAGTTAGTTAAAATGTTTTTTAAAACCTTTGTGCAACTTTGCTAAGGCTGTGTTTTTGTTTGACATTATGGATGTAGATGGTGGTGGAGATGGATTTATAGGCAAACAAGAAGGTTTTAAAGAATGATATTGAAGTTCTACAAAGATAGGTCTGCTAATTTTGAACTCCCATTTTTGGTCCCTTCACTCCACTATTCACACTTAACTCTAAAGTTTCTTGTTATAACCTTGGATGGTTATGCATCTTTTGTTGTTTATTGTGTTAAAGAATTCCCGAAGGAATTTGCAACTCAAAAAGCATGATTATTAACATGGTGCCTAAAATATGAAGGTAGAACTTTCATTAGAAAAGAAACCAATTTGGCTTTCATGTAAATGCCATATCATATCTTTGGAATTGAGATATGATTTGGGGTAGGAACTGCTTGTTTATGTAGGATTCACATGCACAAATTGAAAATACAACCTTGAAAGCAAATGCACGAACTTTGGTTGTAGAAAAATACAAGGAGAAACATGACATCTTACTAACTTTCCAAGCTACTCAACAACAACTTGAGGAAAAGGAGTAGGAACTTAAAGAAGCTTAGCAAGGTAAAAAAAATTTTGAACTGAAAATGGATGAGCTTGCATAGTTTGATGGGTTGATGAAGGGTTGATGGTTTTTTTTATATTCTATTTGTTCCTAATCTCAATAGGTTTTGTGTTGTCCAAAGAATAGAGTACATGACAAAGTCCATGTTTTGTTGTGTAGTTACTTGTGATCATTAATGAGAATGTCTTATGTGTAATCATGTTATAATCAAATCTTTGGAGGAAATAAGAAAAAGGCAATGGGGGATTGCATAGGAATGCAATGAAATCAAAGCAAATGTAGACATCTTTTCCCTTTCAATCATTCCTGATTTTCAAGTTTTTGCCCCAAATGTCTAGAGCTTGTTGCAAATTATCAATCTTATTGAGAATGTGTTGATCATCCTTTGAAGGTTGTTAGTTGGATCAAATTGTTCTGAGTAGTCAAACCAATTTTTTTTATGAAAAATAAATGTGTGTTGTGTTTGCTTCAATAGGTGCAAAAGTTAGAGAAAGAGGTGGAAAAGAAATTACAGATCATTCAAGTTCATGAACAACAAGAAGTCACACTTCTCAAGGTACCTCATTATTGGCCTATAAAGAGAAAATATGTGAATCTAATAACAAGATGAAGTGCATAGGTCTTTCATATCATCTTTTATGCCTTGAATGTGCATTTGAATTTTGGGAAGACCTATGGTCACAAGAAATTGTAGATCTCACATGCTCCAAAGGGTGAATGTTTATAAAACTTGGGGCAACCAAGGTTTCATTTCCTAGACCCCTCCTTCACAACTAGCTCTTGTCACGTTTTGGGGATTAATTTCAAAAGTGGAGATTTGTCTACATGTTGCACCTTCTTTAGTTAAATAATTTTACATAATGCCATTTTTAAAGGTGTTGTTGCACATGAAATTCTTTGGTGATTTGGTTTAGAACATAATTGTTTTCTCTGATTTTTGTTCATCTATGATTTTTGTCTTAGTGAAGGAATTCACAATAGCACTTCAAGAGACTATAGAATGGCTAGTATAAGACGTATTAGTGCACCTTGCGATTTTGCACTTTATTCAGAACAAGGTGAATAATCCATACATTTTTGTTTTTTTTAATTGCCTAATTTATTTATTTGGACAATCCATTTGATGAGATGTTTCTTGTGGATGTTAAAAGATGGACCAAGGAGTAGTTAAGAAAACCATGCCATCGATCATTATTAAACACACTATCATAACAACTGCCACCATAAAGCATCACATGGATGTAAAACATGAATACTAAATCTAAACAATTACATGTGTAACTTTACCAAAAAAAGAATAATTATTATGTTTATGAAAATATTTTGGAGTTACATTGAGAAATAATGTTTATAATATAGTTTCCTAGAAGAATCTAGTTTGTATGTAATTCCCAAGTTCTATAGCTAATTTAAAAAATTGTATTTGGTTTTAAGATAATTTTGTGTACTCTTTATTATCTTCACACATTTTTTAATTTGGTTCATATAGATTGATTATATTTTATTAAATCAAACATGTAGTCGATTGAAATCTTTTAAGTACATATTTACATAATATATTCAATATTTCTACCAAACATTTGCATTGAATTATATTGTGCATGTGAAATATAATTATGAAATGTACATATTCATGTTCTTGCATTTGACAATAATATACTAATCTATGGATTTAGTATATTGAAGGAATATTGAACCATGAAATATTTGCAAGAAATGTGTAAAGTAATTTAGTAATATATCCATAAATTTCAAAATTTGGAATAGTTTTAATATTTGTTTAAATGCAATCAATAATTTTGTATATAATTATATATGTTTCATGGTGTGTTTATAAGCCATTTACATACTATGTAACTTTTTGTAGTGGATTTGAATATGAAAACATATGTAATATGTACATATGGTTTTTAAATTATCTATTCGTTTTGTAATTGTGAAATTTTATAACCTTTAGATCCCTTTTTAAAATTTCTTTCAACTCTAAGGTCTTTGTAGTCGATCTTCCAAGAAACATTAAATTGTATACTACATATTATATAAATTTTTACCTTATATTGAAATTTTCTAAATATTGATATGATATTATCTTGTAATAATTTTTATATCTAGAGGTGCTTAGCACCAATCCCTTGTCCTTTGATCTCAAATAACACGATTTGCAAGTGGAAATATTCCACATTTATGATAATTCATAAAGAGGGCTCATTACCCTTTGCAAAATATATATTTATATTTCAAATTACAATAATTCAAATATATTTTTAATAAGATTTTTTGTAATTATGATAGCAAATATCTGAATATAAGATTTTCAAAGCATTAATATTTGATATTTCTTTTATATTTTATCAACATATTACAACATGTAATTTACATCTATATATGAATGGAAAAAGGGCACTTTAAATTGGGAGTAATTCAAAAAACTATGAGCCAAAAGACGTAAAGCAAGAAAAAATCTTTTTTTAAAAATCACGTTGCAAGCTCATAGCATTCCTTCCATTGTTGTGTAAACAAAATAAGATAAACCTCGATAAGTAAACATGATCAGTCATTCATCGACTGCGTTGCAAGCTTGTAGCATTCCTTCCATTGTTGTGTAAACAAAATAAGATAAACCCTGATAAGTAGGCATGATCAATCATTCATCAACTTGATTGATCTCTGCCTTTATTGGTTATTGTGATTTGATTTGATTTTTTCTTTCTAGGTGGTGATGTAAGCCTATTTTTCTGTAAGAAAATCCCTTGTATTATTTACATCCTAGTTTTTAGGCTAGTCAAATCATTAAAGGTACTATGGTAATAAACCTTAAAAATTTGAATATATAAAGGAAATGATATATTTTAAAGTTCTTCTATATTCATTAAACCAAAATAAATGACATTTACGACTTTTCGGGTTTTTTCTCGAATTTTCACGAGCAAAAGAGGATTTCCAATCTTTTTTGTTGTTATAATATGAAAATTATCTAAGAAAATTTTCATTCATTTGTACAATATAATTAACTTCTACAATTATTGAAAGTATAAGTATTTCATTTCAGGAAAATTTGAGAATTTTTACATTTCATTTTTAAGTTTTCACTATTTATAAGGCAAGTTTATGAAGTTATACAAACTTGTTTCAGCTATTGATTTTACATTCATCCTATTTTTAAAAATTAATGGGTAAGGCCCATGTTTTATGATGTTTGATGATGTTACATATCCAAATGTGGTCCACACAAATGTTGCGAAGGTATCCAGTTTGAAGAATAAAAACCAATGGTTCAAGGTCAAATTCGTGTAACCCAAACTCAAATTGACATCAACTTGTTGGAAACCAACATAAGAATTAGACCATGGAAAAAATGTTTTATTAGATTTGGAACCAAATTTGGAACCATGAGAAAATATTTATGAAAACAAGGTAAGGATACACTATGAGAAAATATAGGATTTTACAGTTGGGCTTGTAACTAAGTTTTCCAATTGTAATGAACATTTGCAACTCATGGTATTTATACAACCTTTAGTGTTATTAGACAAGTTGCAGCAATTGCAATGGACACATTATGTCATATATAATTTCGTATATACGGTGCAACTCACATGCAACTATCTGTAACTTTTTTACAACTAATCTCCGTGTCAAATTCCCACACATTTTCCAACATGGCGAACGAAATGCCAACATGACATTTCATCCATTTGTTAACAAATGACATATGTTAATACCTTTTGCAACTTATTTACAACTATTTTGCAAATAGTTTGACAAATATAATTTTAAATTATTTCAGTCATCTATTTGATGAATGAATCTTATTCTTATATTTTATAACTTATATACAACTATTTTACAACTAGTTCAACAAATATATATTTTCATTATTTCATTCATTCATTTGACAAATGGATTTTAAATATCCTTATACTTGCAACTTATTTACAAGTATTTTATAACTAGTATAACGAGTATATATTTTAATTATTTCATTCATCCATTTGAGCAATGAATTTTATTCCTATCCTTTGCAGTTAATTTACGATTAAAGATGAAATGAGAATAAAAAGATTTAGTGACTAATTTGCAATATATGTTTAAATTGGGTTTCAAAACAATTGTATGGTAGTTGATTTTAGTGGTATTAAACAACTAAATTGCAACTTATAATGCAATTATCCAAACTTCACACAACCATTATCATGTTGTCCTAATTATAATAGCTAATGTTGAATTGCATTGGACATCATTGTTTATAAACATGAAATGGATTTGAAACTTTAAATACATTTACATTCCATGTTGAAAAATACATTACAAAAAAAATAATTTAATGTTTTTATTAAAGATAATTTAATTATGAATCTAAACATAATGCCCAAGCTATATGTAACAAACATTTTTCTCTATCTAAACAAAAGGTCATATCGTAAAAATGATGACCCACAACAATCAAATATTGTCATTTAAAACACTATGTTTCGTAAACGAATGTTTTATTCTATTTTGTTGAAATGGAGTTTGAGCCATGCAATTCGTTCAATGCACCTTATCTCTTTGAAATATGCCATGTATAACACTTAGTTCCACATGTGAAATGAAATCAATAGCATATCACAACATTGAAATGTCAAAAATATGTAAATAATCCCTTTAACTTGAATAAAACTAATTTACAACTATATTGCCATTAACATCCAACTTATCTATCACTAAAATGCAATGTATAGAACATTGATACAAACTAAACTATAATTTGTACACTTACAAATAAAATCAAATATTATGTTTACAATTAGGTAAATTGAATTACAATTTTAGGTACTTTTGAAAAATTCTTACCTTATATACAGAATTTTGATGTACATCCAAAAGTAAAAACCTTCAACATTTAAGAGTAAGAGTAAGAACCTTCAACATTCAAGAGCAAAAGTAAAATCCTTCAATATCCAAGAGTAAGAGCAAAAACTTTCAACATCTAAAACCAAAAGTAAAAAATTTGAACATCCAAGAATAAAAGAAATAACCTTTAACATTAAAAAATAAAAATAAGAACGTTCAACATACAAAAGTATGAGCAAGAACCTTCAACATTCAAAAGAAACAACAAAAAACCTTCAACATTCAAAAGCAAGAGTAAAAGCTTTCAACCTCTCTAAAATCAAAAATAAAAACCTTCAAAAGTAATAACAAATGCTTTCAACTTTTCTAAAAGAAAAAATAAGAACCTTCAACCTCCAAAAGCAAAAATAAAAACCTTCAACCTCTTTAAGAACAAGAAAAGAACCTTCAACCTCGAAGAAAAAAAAACAAAAGCCTTCCATCTCTTTAAGAGTAATAACAAGAACCTTCAACCTCCAAGAGAAAAAACAAAAGCCTTCAACATCTCAAAGAATAAGAACAAGAACCTTCAACCTCCAAGAGAAAAAACAAAAGCCTTCAACATCTCAAAGAATAAGAACAAGAACCTTCAACCTCCAAGAGAAAAAACAAAAGCCTTTAACATATCAAAGAATAAGAACAAGAACCTTCAACCTCCAAAATAAAAAACAAAAGCCTTCAATCTCCAAGTTATTTAAATAAATAATATAATTTATAACAACATTTTAGTTTTAGTTCTAAATTAAACAAAATAATAATAATTTAATTATGATATGAAATTTGCATCACCAAAAGATTAAGAAATACACAAAATGTTTGAATAGAAAGATTTAAAAAAAAATTCATTTTGAATTTCTTAACAATAATCATAAGCACATGAAGATTGTTGATGCATTAAGGCAAATGTGTCACTTGTTTAAGGGTTTTTCGCATAAATTTTAGATTTTTAAATTGCAAATTTTAAGGTAAAATACAATTGCAAACAAATTGAAATGTCATATATATTGGGCAATGGAAATTTATACACATGGGGTGATTGTATGTGCTACTCAAGACTGTACATTTGTTGTAAAAAAGTCATTGATTAGTAATTAAATTTATCCTAGTTGTGATGTAGTTACATGTGATTAAAATGTAACTTGTCAACAAAATCAAACATGGTTGATTATAACCGTATATATAATGTGCATACATTATATTGTATAAATATACATCTTGCAACTAATTTGCAACTATAATACAACTCTTTGATTTTTCAACACGACATTTTATTTATTAATTTGTCATATTTCCATGGGACAATGGCAATGTAGTTGGATATTAGTTGTTTTAGAACTTTAGTTATAGGGCAGTTTAGTTGTCGTGGACACAATTTCTCCCAGTGATATATATGTAAAAAAGTTGAGTTTTTTTCAAAAGTTAGAAAGTATATTGAAGTTTATAATTAATTAATTAGCTTTAAATTTACATAGATCCATATTTTAACTTGTCATAAAGCTTTGTATTCACAAAATCTTTAACATTGGGGAATGTGTAATGTGTACATAGAATTAGACCCGCTTCAAAAACCAAGTTTAGAGTTCTTGAATTTGAAAAAATGTGACAAAATCAAAACCAACAAGTTCAAATTTTGGAAGAACTTGCTTCAAACTTGTACATGGAGAACCATCACATGAATTTTCAAATGTCAAAACTAGACTAGGGGTTGTCTCAAAAGGAAAAACTAGACAACATGAATCCACATTTTGTTATTGCCACATGTAGGCCTTTATTTTGGTAATTGCCTCATTCAAGGGGTACACATGTGTTGAAAAAGTCTTGCAATTTTAGATGTTTGGAAATGGGATTTTTTTTTGCAATAAAAATTCTTATGTGTTTGAAGAAATTTACCAAACTGTTCATTTGGTGAGGATGACTCACCAAGGGATTCAAATGACTATAATTGGGTCAAGGAATCTGGAATAAGAAAGGTATATATGTCTAAAATTTTAAAAATCAATAATAATTTATGGTCCCTACTTCATGTAGAAGAAACATGGGAATTAAATTTTTAAAAAACATTTGGGGTAAATAGTCATTAGAAAATTCCCTATAATTAATCATCATTTTGATTTTTCTCAAAAAATCCTTTTTTTTATAAAAACATAAGGTAAATAATTTTTCCTCCTTTTGTTTAAATGAATAGAAAAATAGAAAAATTAATGACTCCTAGTTGGTAACAAACCATTTTTTCTAATTCTAATTTTAAATTGGTCTACCAAAACATTCTCTTCTGTCTTTCTCTTTATGTTCCTCATATTCAATTGCACCAAAACATAAAAACCATTTAAATTTAACAAAAGTTACACAAAACTTTTCTCATTTGCAACTTTTTGAAAACATGGTAGGTAATGTGGTTAACATGAATTCCAAACTAACATTTTTCTTGTTAGTAAAAAAGGTTTGGATTTTTTTCTAAGTCCAATCAGTCAAAAAAATTCATTTTATTAACTATTGAAATTTGGTTTCTATGACACTAAGTTTATATTGTAATAAACTTAGTTATCAAGTTGGATGTGATAAAGCTCCGCACCATAGCAAGACTACACATATCCCTTTCCACATTTTCACATGCATTAATGCCATTTAAAGATTTTATGACAATTTGTAAAATAATCAATTCAAAGTTTTAAAATGAACGAAATTAATAGTAAAATAATATTTAAAAAATAAGTGTTATTTTTAATAATTAAAAGAACTCCTACCTTGTTTGCTATAAATTGTAAATATATGTCTGAATTTGACATCATTGATTCAAAAATTCTAAAACTAATATTTTTGACGGTTAAAATATAATCATTTTTATTAATGGTGATATATACATTTTAAATATGTAGGTTTGAGAGCTCCATAAATTAATAAATTTTAATGATTTGTTACTCTTGATAACATAACATATGTAAGCCTTGGAACAAATGCATTTTTTATGTGAATGAGAACTTTTGATTTTATTGTTATACCTTATGCTTTATGGCTAGTTATTGCATATGCTAATACTAATGGAAATGATGCTTTGTAGTAATATGCTTCATGTGTATACTTATGTTGTTAGGTTTGTTTTTTTTAATATCATTTGTTTATTTGTATTAGTAATTTTTATAATAATACTTGGAACTATTTCGTTATTATTAATGAAAATCATGTTTCTATAACAAAAGCTCCATTTACAACTCCTTGTGAAATATCTATATTTTTTGTGATCATTAATATTACTCCAATAGCTATATATTTTATGTGATCAAATTTTGAATCATGTAACCGATTTTCCACATGTTCAATATTTGTGGCATTAGTATCCATTGTTACATCAAAAATTTCAATATCAAAGATTTTTTTTTGTATTAACAAATCATTATATTTATTCACATCTTCTCGATGTGAACATAAAATAATAGTATTACATTCAATATGTGATAATAATTTTGTTTTTGAAATGTAATAACTTGATAGTACATTATCAATTTCATTTTGTGTAGGTTGTTTAGTACGAATCATAGTAAAAATTTGAAGAAGAATAGGATCTGTGATATGTTTCATAGAGATTTGTAAAATATGATGAATTACATTCAGCCAACATGGTCCCATTGAAATATGACACAATTTACAATATAATTTTTTTTTTAAAGAGAATGTTTACATATTGCAGGTAATTGTGCTAAATCACCGACCAATAATAAGAATACATTTGTAAATGGATTCATATTATTATGTGTTTGTTTCAAATGTTGTTTTATTACACATAACATAATGGAAGTCATCATTGACATTTCATCAATAATAATAACATTTGCATGTTTTAATGTTTGTAATATATTACTTGGTTGTAGTAAAACAAAAAGATATCTGCATACATGAATTTTAAATTGAGTATGCACAATATAAGCATCTTGTGACAATCATAAAGTAGCAACTCCAATTATTGCTATTAAAAGTACATTTTTTCCTTGCATTTGTAGGTGATGTGTCAAATATTTCACAAAAACATTTTCCCACTTCCAGGATTTCCTTGTAATACATGTAAACCTATTATTTATATGATCAAAATATTAAATATTTTTAATTGACCATCATTGAATACAAAATTTTGTATTTTGTCATTAAAACCATGTTGACTGTATTTGACATATTTTCATTTTCATCTTCATTTTTTTAATGTAAGTATTAGTTGGTCATTATTCATATTTGAATCTAGATATGGATATTTTTCTAAAAGCATTTGAGGAAGTTGAATTTTTTTTCATTTTCAAACAAAATTTGATTTCCATAGTTTATTAAATATGTTTGTAATGATTCAATATTATATAAAAGCCATTTTATTTGACATTCACGTACATAAGAGTGCTCATAATTATTTTTTAAAAAAATTTCTTTTCATTGCAAAAATTAATTTTTTGTAATTAAACATTCACTATTATATATAGGATGAAAATATGTAAACATGATTAATTATTTGTTTTCATAAATAATAAAACCAAGATCATCTTTGCCAAAATTTTTATAGTGGAATATACTTTATGATCATGCATGTATTGTTTAAAATAATGCATAAATGTTAATTCTTCAAACATAATTGGTCTACACATATAAATATCAATTGGATGAAAACCCAGATTTTTTAATTTAGTAACCAATTTTGTACAAAGAAATGGTGGTTTTGAATCAATATATTTTACACTTTGACTTTTTTGTATAATTGGTATTTGTAAACATATTAATGTTGTTTATGTAGATAATATAGGTTTAATATAATTAAATTAAAAATTAATTGTAATTGTATTGTGGATGCATTTTAAAAACATAATTATTCTACATTTTTTGTATTTAAATTTAGTGTCCCATGTGGTTCACATTTCATAGTATATTTTTAAAATATAAAATGAACAATAAGAAGTTGTAATATGTAATATGTTCAAATGTCCTCCCTAAAGCAATGTCCTTTATATACGTACTTGAATAGATACTTGAATGCACGAATGTTGTTGCAAACCTCAACGTTGATGTGCGCATCGTACTTGGTTGATAAATAGACATTGTGCGGTACCACCCAACGATTGTCCAATTCAATGCCATGAACTAAAAGTGTGTGCCCCCGTATTTCTGCGTTGATAAATAGGATATCCATTTACATCCATTACCGTCTTAGATTGGAACTTGCGTGGATATTATTTTTTGCATTTGCCTTCTTCCATGCAAGGGGCATTTGGAAACGTAATTCCACATGGACCATGCATCATGCATCTGGCAATCGTTATGTGGGCCAACCTGTTTGTTTCTGGATTCGGAAGTTCAGCACTGATCATGCGGTCTACATCTTCGACCGTGTGTGGCTTGTAGTTTTCGGCAAAGAAGATGAGAATGTGTGCATGCTGCCATGCTTTTGAAATTCAATGACATAGATTCTTGCAATCATGCGTCCTAGAATATGCTTTTTGTGAATGTCATTGATCAACTCCTTCAGCTTGATTTTAAACACTCGGGTTACCAAATCCGGTCGATCCTGAGGTTGTTGTTCAAGCAGCAACGCTCTCTTGATCTCAAGCCATTGGGGATTGTAAGTGAATGTAACAAACGCATTTGGGCAGCGGGCCCATCTCCATATTGCCATGGCATCTTGATAATTCTGAACCATGTGACGTGGACCTACTGTGAAAGAAGATGGTAGAATGATCCTCTGTCCGATGGCAGCAACGTTATTGTCACCTGCAGTGATGACATCCTGAAGGCCTTGATAAAGATCCGCATGAAGTTTTTTTTGATTCAGGCGCAGATACTTCAAGCGGTTTTGTTCAATAACTGCATAAGCGTTCATAATGTATTGATGCCTCAATCGATCACCTCGAAGCAACGCAATGCCATGAATGTCTCAATGTTGAAGTCAATAACCGTAAAATTCGGCCATTATCACATTGTAATGCTTTCTTTGAAGTTCAGCTTTTTCTACATGGTCTTCATCCAAATCTGCATCAACAATAACACCATTGAGCGGAATATTCGGATGCCATCCATCTTCACCATAAGGAAATAACAACGGATAATGTAGAGCCATGTACCCCACATGTAGTTCGGAAATGCGCTGACACGGGCCAGTTTGCTGAGCAATGACGACGTCACGTTTGTCTATAGCCTCATAACCATCTCCTACCATCAATGCAGCGACTTCATCGGTCGTTGGCACATTATATCGGATGGCATCCTTTGTTTGAGAAGCGATGAGACGCAATTTCAGATCCATGGGAGCACCTTTTGTTGCCATCATATCCCTTGCCATTTTGAACGCTTCGACATAGGGATTGATATTGTACATCATGGTTAACAACCGATCCAACGTCGTTGGATCAAGCGATGGCATAACGACATGGCGGTTTTGATGTTCGCATTTCGTATCATGAATGTATAGTTGTGCAAACTGTGGACGTTGTCCTTCGGCAGGACATAAGGATCCGATTTTGTGATAAAATTCACCTTGGATGCGAAAGCAGTACGGTTTAGTGCCTCTTGTTACCGACTCATCAACTTTGGCACCGAATGAAGTGAATGCCAACACTGAATTGTACATGTGAATCTAATCTCGAAATTTGACGGCATTGCCATCTCTGCTAGTTAAAAGAACTTCTAGCTCTTACGGTGTTGCAGGAAGACTTGGCAACAAAACTTTGCCATTCTCGTAACACAGAGAAAATTGAGGGTTATTGTAGTTCAACTTTGCCAATCATTCTTTGATCCACATTTTGCATTGTAGAATCCACATATTGTGTCCATTTTTCCACAATCCCATCGTCCCAGGGCTGACGCATCTTCGTCTCTAAATAATTGTAATGCATCATTGCCAAGAGAAGGCTGTGCACATGCTGTTGCTTGTTGTACAGTTTGTTGTTCTTGACATACACGATTACTTCGCTCTTTCGACGTTTCAGATGGCTTGGTCGACTTTATACATTGTTTGGCACACCGTTTTCTTTGTAGGCGACTGTGATGTTCATGTGCAGATTCTGACGTGTCTTGATTGAATGTTACAGGAACATCAATATGTGGAACATGATTTTCCAAAGAGTCAGTTTGCTCGTTATTTTGCTAAGCTTCTAGGTGTTGTCGAAGGGCCGCCAAAGCAGCCAAAGCACTACCATGTTGCATAATGAATGCACGCATACGTTCTTGTATGTCTTCGGGCATTGTGGAGAATATATGTTAAGTTTGTTGCTGATATTGATATCAAAATCTTGGGGGGGGGGTCTCTCCTGCACTCTTGTCTACTGGTGCTATGTTTGTATGTATACCTTTTTTGGTGTATTTGTTGCCCTGCATGTTAGCTAGACTGTTTATTTATTTTTGCTTCAAACTCACCCTGATACGATTAGTCTCCCCCTTATTTACACAAAACACTCCTTATGGTGTGACCATAGAAATTGGGTCAAACTTATCCAAATATATCTTCATGGACAGCCTCATCCTGGCCCACATCAATAACACGAAAACACTGTCAGCTTTTTTGCAGAAAAGTGAAATTAAAAATTGAAAAATTAAAAAAAAAAGTGTTTATGAGGAGAAAATTAGTAAATAGTAATACTATTCTAAAATTTGGATCACATAAGGTATGAATCTTTTTGAAAAATTTAGACTCATGAGTTAACAATTTCATTGTCAAAGTAATGCCCCTGGTTACCAATTTACTTGGGTTTTTTTTTATGCATAAAGGTCAAAATATATGTAGCAGCAGTGGAGGCGCTCAGGAAAAAGGAAAGACAGGATGAAACTCAGTTTCCCACCAAAGTTGATGGTTTTCTGAGTTTCATCCCTAGGTTTTGGAGGTAGGAAATGATGGCTACATAGGTACCTACTTACTCATCTACCTACCTACTTGTTGGGCCCTGGCCATGGCTGGAATTAGCTCCAACTCTGCCAAAGATTGTTGCTACTATAAATTCCAATTCAAGAGAATAACGACACAGGCCATAATGGTCCAGTGTCAAGGACTTTAAGCTTTTTGAAAACACCCAAGTGATCAAACTTGTATATTGGGTGGGATCCACACTGGATCA
>Ga0116229_10000389_pt1 | contig 56682 bp, 39 predicted proteins | sample S1TSphgellanicum_3_FD_87313 | JGI IMG/M metagenome (GOLD analysis project Ga0116229, IMG submission 87313) | Host-associated microbial communities from peat moss isolated from Minnesota, USA - S1T2_Fc - Sphagnum magellanicum MG | ecosystem: Host-associated > Plants > Peat moss > Unclassified...
AAAAAATAAAAAAATAAAAAAAAAAATAAATTTAAAAAAAAAAAAAAAAGGAACAACCCCTCCACCACAAAAAAAAAAAACAACATGGGGGGGGGGGGGGGCACCCAAGTAGAAGCACACACAACTAATCAATCACACAACCAACCTAGTTAATTGGTCATTCCACCCAATAAAATGGGGACCCCACAACCTATCATATGCTTCCATGTATGCCTTCTTGTTAGAAAACACAGACACTCAATTGAAAAATCTTTTCTTATTCGAGTTTTCCATAAGGAATGATACCATCAACTATTGTGCATTCAAGTTTCTAGCCAAAGTGGTTTTAATTTTTAAAGATTTGTTCATTCCACTTTATACACGTAGGATGGAACCACCCATCATCGATCATTCATAGGTCGGTGAACAATCATGACCAAGCACCACCCAATGGGTAATTGTTCAACTATCCTCAAAATTCAAAATTAAAGCTTGGTTTTTCAAAATAATTGACATCCTTTTTTACCTTGTTGTTTAAGGATGGAGGTTTTGTCGTCATTCACATGCCTAATAATGTTTGGTAATGAAGAATCTCGCCTCTCTTATGAAGGTGCGAAACCATTTGGCATAATTATTACCTATTTAGCCATAAATCATTGTGACAAAAAGCACACACCCCCCCCTCCAAAATGTGGTGCCTTTAAAGTCAATAGATGCATTTTAAGGTTTGAATTATGGATATAATCCCAATTGTAGACACCTCCTCCTCTATGAACAAACCCCACATGTTTAGGGGGTTTGTTTTTGCTAATTCACACTTGTGTACATATGTTTTCATTGATGTAAGAAGATTTGTTTGGAATTAAATTCATATTGTTTGGTGATACAAGGGTTAATATTCAAATATCAAATCTAGCATGTAGATTGTAGATGGCCACCTCGATGTTGCTCTTGCCTTGGATAGTCATAAAATGCATACATGAAAGTTTAGGGGGTTGCTAGCTCGCACATAGGGCATATCACATACACTTCATGTAGGCTTGTGCTTTCCATGCATTAATAGCAATGGTTTTGTGATACAATTCGAGGATGAAGCTTACATCTTTTTTTACATCATTTTTTTCCTATGCATCATTCCATTGATATTATACCATAGGGACCATCATAGTTGGTCCATTTCTCAAGAATTTTCTCCACAAGAACCACTTGATTATTCAACATTTTCTACCTTTTGTAGCAAAGTAATCAAATAATGGTGACCCATTTGCACATAACCATTGTTCCAAATCAAATTTTAACATTTCATTCTCCCATGGAAAAACTAAAAGGTGGTTCTACTTAGACCTTTTATCATTTTAGAAACCCTCACTCTATACCATTACCATGTAGCATATAGTTGGTCCTTCCTCCTAGACCTTTCCTCATCACCAAAGTATTAGAACCAACTTTGATGTTCTATGTTGACACATCCATAGAAATGGTGAAACCTTCATTGATTTTCATGCACCTAAACAAAAACCCCGCTTGAATACATTCCATTAAATTTCGTGTTGTGTTAGAGTTGTTCACATAAAACTTAATCTGGTTTCCATTTCTATGTCACATGGGCGAGTAGAGTTTGAATGGAACCACCTTTTTGGAAGTTTATCAATGTTTCACACACACAATGCTCTTCCTCTTGCAACTAGTATGTATATGCAATCTTTTTCTACCTCTTAAAATATTGTGTTTAAAGTCCATTATGCATTCAAATCTAGATTTGGGTGTAGGGGGTTGAATAAAAAAATATTGGATTTCAATCACATGCAACTTATGCATAACAACTAGATTATGTCGTAAGTTTTGATCTAGATTCACCAAACACAACAAATGCACAAATTTGCAACTAGAATAAGATAGATGTAGGTAAAAGGACTTTGTAAGAAGATTAAGCTAATAAAACCTTAAATGGATAGTTTAAGGACTGAACACAAAAGACGTAAAAGGCATGCATGCACTAAAAAAATATCATTGCATTAGCAAATTATAGTGTACCCAATTCCAAATGGAACCATAATTCTTTGTCCATCCAAAGCTTAGATATGAATTTCCAAAGTGGGTGCACCTAAACACCTATTATTGGCAAATAGGGGGACCATTTCTACTACCACATCTTCCTATTTATAATATTTTAACCTCTCATATTAATAGTTCATGAACTTGAAAAATGTTAGCCCTTGCCATTACAACAATAGATGCACTAATGTAACACCGTTGATGTGTTGCAACAAAAGTAAATCAACATGTCACTAAATGTGTCAAAAATTACATCCTCAAATTCTAGAAATTGCTTAATTAAAATGGCCAACAAGCTACCACAAAAATCCTAATGCATTATAGTAAACCTAATTATGCACAAAGCTTGAATAACCTATGCACGACCTCACTAATGATCTCTACCCTTAAGTGTCGTTGCTTCTTGTGAACATTGTCGACAACCTTAATGGCCCAACTTTATTCTAGAGCTTCATTTTGCAGTAACTAAATATCAAAAATCTCTATGGACCCATATACGTTTGATCATTATTAGGTGTGAAAAATCTTGCCTTTTTCTTTGTGTCTTTCATTTTTCAATAGTTATGTTCATGTTGAACTTGTAGATCTTTGGTATAACATTGTAGAATCAAGTTCAATATGCATTTGCCTACAAAGGTGCATTGATTTTGATGTTTACATGTAGAACATCAGCTATTTCAACACAATGTCACACAAACCAATAGTCATCAAATTTCTTTTTAAGCGCTCACTCATCCAACCTCTAACATTTCAAAGACTTTTTCTTGGCCGTCTTGATAGTACATGTCTCTTTTGAAGTGAACATCTTTTTTTTCCAATTGTCTATCTCCCTTGTAATAGCCTTTTTGCATGCCAATTTTTGCTCTAACGCCTATGTAATGATCACTTGTCATCATAAGGTTTTTGGAATAGTCAATTAAGGGTTATTTGTTTGAAGGTTGACTAGTTGATTTGAACCTAGAACTTCTAATAGTGTTAAGAACTGCAAACTTTTGGTCTTGGGTGCTTATGGGGTCATTAAAACTATTGTGCATATTCAACTATGTCTCATCCAAGCTAGTTGAAGCTTGCATGTCAATTAGGCCTTTTGTGTTCTCATCTTCAAGCTCATCACATTGCCCATGAATGTCAACATAATAGTGCCATACATTACCTTGATTAGTGTGATGGATATTCTCATTTAACATTTCCTCAACTTGGAAATCCTAAGCTTGAGCATTTATTTTTGGCTCTATGAATTGTTTGTTAGGTTGCATCTTTCTTGCCATCGAATCTAGGTTAAGGAGCCGGATCCTAATGGTCTTGAAACCCTTGCAAATGTTTGATTGAATCAATGTTTTTTTTAGAGCCAAGGACACCCATTGTGCCAAATCTTTTTTCCCAACACCTTTCCTTTTGTTAACCAATGTGCATACATATTTATTTGACCTAAATACACTTGAAGGGTTTATAACATGCTACATTTAGAGGTTGTAATCTGTGGCTTGTGTGTGATGGTAGGGCAATTTTAAATCTAATCCCATTCCTTGCATTTTATGCACAACATCCACTATGACATGGCAATTGTGGCCATCAAGAGTAAGTGAATGCTAATTAGATGTACACAAATTACCTCCATGGCTGGAATTGATGCAATGAAGTGAGATTTGTCAAATAAAATTGATGTCATCCAAGCTTTTGGGTTGCATGGCCATTATAATTTTATATTCACACTTTGTAATAAAATTCTTTTTGAATTGCTTACCTCTACAAATGTAAAAGTTAGGAAGAAACTTGCATGTTACATTGATGAAGGACAATACATTCAACCATTCTCATTCATTTGGAATGATCAAATGTACACACTTTGAATTTGTTTGAATTAAAACGAACACCCTTCCATTTTGCCTAACTTATGCACTAGATTTGTCACGATTTCAAATTTGGATATATTGGTAATTATTTTAGTTATATGTTTTAATTAAGTTTGTGTAAAATGTTTTCACATTTGTTAAGCAAAGGCCCTTTGTGCATCGTGTTTTGAATCCAAGTGTAACCTTCAAACTCAAATTTGAATGGTGCTTCTTGAACCATTGGAGCTACCCCCATGCTGTAATCCTATTCCAAAAGGGAATTGAACACTCCTACGTAATTTGAGCAACCTTCAACTTCAATTGTGTGAGTTTGATGGGGTGCCTTATTCTTTACATTTTTTTCACATATTGGACAAACCTCTAAGCTCAAGATTCTTGTTTTGCCTTTCTTTCTAATTTGAGTAATTGTATACAAATGGTTCCGTAGTGAAGTGGCAAGCACACCCTAGACACAACTTGCATTTTGAATTTTCAAACCGACTTCCACAACGTCCATTGCATGAACCAAATTATTGTTGTCCTAGTTCCCATTTTTTCCATGGTTTTCTTTCCCCTTGTAGGTTTTCTAGTAGGATTGTCATCACCTAATGCTTCATGCATCGCATGTTCCATGTATCCATCAAATGATTATTGATATGCATCATTAGGACCTTGTGCCCTTGGTTGGCTTGATCTTAACTAGGTGAGATCAACCGAAGTTGCATTCCCATTTCTTTCATGTGACCTAGTTTGTGTGTATGGCCTTGTTTGAAACATTAGCACATCAAATATGTGATCAAGTTGATGTCTATTCGATCTATGGGACCCCATTGATAGAGGTGCCAAAGGCTAGAGATGTTTTTCGTAGATGACCAGAGATTATTCCTCTTTTTGTGCGCACTCAAATGCATGGGCATGATTACTTTCTTATGAATCTTCACCACTTTTCATGTCTACATCATCATGTTTTAGTTTTGTGTCTAGAAAAAGTTTGAACATTTAAAATTCGCCATGTTGCAAACATGCCCGGTATTCCTAGAGTGGTCACAATGTATGACCAATTCAATCATTTAGTGTACCTAGATTGCACACGTTGTTGCAAGTGATATGATTTGTGGTAACCGAATTCCAACACTCAATCAACATTTTCATGTCTAATTAGTGGCACAAATTTAGTCGCATGGTGGTTTGAATGTGTTACAAAAGGTGAATTAAACTATCACCACTTGATTCCATAGATGCCAACACCCTATTTGGTTTTGGCTTACATTGATCACTGATCTTTCCCTTAATGAACTTGATTATAAATATTTTAATATTACCCATTTTGGTAATACATGTGTGGTTGGGATTCGCCTTGTATGCGTTAATTCTAGTACATATCCATCCAAGATTCAATGAACATTCCTTTTCAACACAAAAATAAGTTGTCAATAAAGGGCATTGTCTATTTAAGGTTTACTTATTTACACTTGAAAGGAAAAGAACATTCACCATATTTCCATGATAATTGTTTATAATTCCAATTCTTTGGAAGCAACAATTAAAAAAATTATGGGAAGAACACATTTAATGGCCTTTTTAAAAAACTATCCAATTAATTTGGTAGTTGAACTACGATGCCAATCAAGAGTCTCCACAATGGTTATGGTTCTATCTACAAAGCTTTTTGCATACTATATGTTTAGTTGGGTTTTCATAAAGGTTTTGTTATTGTTTGTGAAAGGGTGACCGGATTCCACCAATGGTTTGTCTTTTTGCTGACCCACCTATCTCAATCCACAAACCCAAGTAGAGGCCCATGTAGAGGCTAGGGTGATGTTTAGAAAATCACCTAACACTATTACATCCCTACTAATCTTAAAGTGATTCACTATGTCCTCAAAATTTGTGCTACTACTTATAGGGCCTATGCCAACATGCATGTTTTCAACGTGTTCAAGTTTTCATATGTTCATCAAGTTGTTCCTAATAGACCACAATTTATCCCATCGATTCTACCCAAAGTTCCACTCTTGTAACCTACATAAGTAGACTAAAGGGAAAGTCTACAATAATTCTATTTTTGGGTGTCCCCAAAATTAACTAATATGATTTATGCTAACACTAAAATACTTAAAATTTATTGGTGGATATGTCCAAAGCTCCAATATGTTTATAATGTGCCTCCAAGGCTCTTTGATTGAAACTATGGGCAAGATAGAAATAAATGGTGCCTCAAGTTTTCATTAGTTTGAACGACTAGATGCAAGTGTGCCAAACTATTGATAAATAGATGTGAGATGAACAACATAGTATTGGGAACATTGTAAAGAACACTTGATAAACATATAATTAGTTGGGATTGTATGTATGCAACATTTTATGTGACATACCAATTTTCCATTTCCTCCTCTTCAAAAGGATTTGCTTCAATGACATTAGGCTAGATGGGTAGCTTATTATGCAGATACATGATTAGACTAACCTCTCATGTTATTTCATTGATGTGGATATCTTGGTTTTATTAAAAATATAAACGAAACAAATGCAAACTTTGCACATAAAGTTGAATATTGATAAAGGGATGAACTAAGTTGAACCAACACCTAAACTAGTAGGTCCACATGTTCTTCAAGAATGAGGCTTCTTAAAAGGCTATATTCAATTCACAGATCTTGTGAAGTTTTAGGATGGGATATTCATAATGTTTATAACCAACCAAAACACATTTGAAGTTTTTGCTAGTGTTGGGTGGTTTCCAAATGGGGACTTGGTTCTCAAATTGGTTTTTAGTCTGGTTGTCAAATTGAAAACCAATGGGTATCACATTTATTAATAACCGGTTAGAAAATTAACCTTTTAGTTCTCACCCATGTGAGAATTGGATTTTATTTATTAAAAAAAATGAAAACCAAATGGGTTTTCTCATAAAACCTAGATCCGATTCTTAACGCTTATTCATGGTTAGGGTTCCAAAAAAAGGAAAAAGAACTCAAGGACTTTTGTGGGGCTACTTTTTGCAAATAACATTTACTTGAAACAAATTTAAGTGAGAAAAATTGAATAGTCCAATTTAAAATAATTCATGTGGTGGTGGTGAGTTTTCATATTCATACATAATTGTGTATGAATATTTTGGTTTAAAGTTAGAAATACAAGAATTCCCAAAAATTCCAAAAATGAGTTTTAGTGAATAAACAAATTTGTTTTTTGGCAAGATTTGTTCCTACACATGTTACTTGCACCTTAAGCTAGACATTTTGAACCCATTGAACATAATTATCTGGTCAAATGATTTAAAAAATGAGTCCTTTTCCTTGCATCCCTTTCCTTCAAAATTTAAAATTTTTGAATTTTTGTATAATTTGGTTTTTCATCAAATTCATATAATGAACATGTACTTTCATAGAAGGGGGCTTGTTTTTGTTATACAAAAAAGTTTGAAATCAATTGTATGACTTTATGCATTCCTTTTGATTCCTTTTAAAAAGCAATGTAGCTTAGACATTTGATATAGTTAGTTTACAAGACTCAAAATGACATTTATGCAGTATCCAAATTATTTTTAAATATTTTTATTAATTGAACAAGACAATAATCCACTACAACTATAATAATGTAAGATAAACAAAGACCAAAGTTATCCTTTGTAGTCTTTGAAATATAAGTCATTCCTTTTTGGTACCCAATAGTGAATACACCCTTTAGGGTTTCTTGATGTAGTTATTAGTTTACTAAGTTAGTGCTCAAGTTAAGCCATAGATTTAGGTTAATGATTAGATTTGAGCATGGGCACAATGCCTTCTAAAAGAAAATTATAAAAAAATTTAGAGTTTTTTTTTTCCCTTCATGGTTATTTTTTGCTTTGAAAAACTTGTGATTTTTATGAAAAAGTATAAAATTTAAAGCTTGTTATACTTTGAGGTTTGCTTTGTTTGAGGTTTATTATTATTGTTGCTTGTGCTTCTTTGTGGTCATGGTTGCTTGGCACCATTGCTATTTTTACTAAATCTTCCTTTGTGGTTGTGGTCACCTTGCACCATCGTTGTTGCTTCCTTTCTGGTTGTGGTCATTTATTGCTATCATTACTACTTCCATTGTGGTTGTGTTCATCTAAAACCATTGATTACTATAGATGAATCATTCTTTAAGTTACATTTGCCTATTACTATTGTTTATGCTTCTTTCATGGTTGTGTTTACATGGTGTTATCACTATATGATGCTGCTACTTTTATTCAATGAACATGAAGGTATTTCCCCCTTTTCTTGCTTTGTGTAGGTGTGGGATGTTGGATGTGGAACGCACACTGGTTTTAACTTCAACCTTTGACCACATTCACTTAAATAAATGTTTTTTTAATGTTAATTTTCTTTTTTTTTCATTCTTATTATTTTTATAGTGTTATATATATATATATATATGTTGTTTTTAATTTTGGAAATTGAGTGTAAGATCAAAGCATGATTGGGGTACCCCTTCTAGAACACTAAACATTCATTCCTAAGGATTTAAATTCACCTTGTTCTTCATTTTTCGTATGATGTATCTTAAATTTCCGCTTTTTTCATGTTAAATGAAATAATTTTGTTCCACATTTTATATAAACATCTATAATATCTATTGTTTTCACTTATGCAAGTAAGAATGATGAAATTTATCCAATGTGGGCCATGTTCTATTAATGGCCCAAAATTATTAAAAATTTCACTTTTTGAAACTTTTTACATTGCAATAGGGCACTTGCTTTTTGTCACACTCATACATTTTATGTGCATTAATATTTAAGGTGTTTGTGATAAGAATCTTGGGCCAAAAACATTTGTTTATACATTCCATATGAGTCCTTGAACTGTTTTTTTTTTCTTTGGAAACAAAATCTTAGATTTTTTTCTAAGACTTGGTAGGAATCCTGAAACTTGTTTAAATTTGACATGCTATGTGTAGAATAATACCTTAATAATGTATCTATCCATGAAAAAAATTCAAACTTTCAATATGAATGTGCTATTAAGTTACAACAACATGTTTTAAAAAAAGGGGTCCACTAGATACAAAAGGAGATGGTCTTCTTTGGTACCCCAATTGTGCTTTAACCTTATATTTTTCTTTTTTGGATGCATGGTTTTTTTGATGAAATTTTAATTAAAAAATGGAAATATTCAAAAATTTCATTCAAATTTCCTTGCATGTGTATTTTGCACAATCCGTAGGGCATAATTTGTGATTGATTTTGCTTGATTTTTAATACTTTTCATAGAGTTAGAACATAGATTGCTTGATTTTTTTCTTCATTCGTTAGGCAAAATTATGTTGTGAAACTAAACATGGAGCAATGATGTCAAAATGAAAATAGAATAAGTAATGAATATGGATGTGAAATAATCATGGATGACATAATGGAAGAAGAAAGAACAAGAAAACCATTTAAAAGCCATGATAATTTACAAACAGAGGCAAGTGTAAATTCATAAAAGAACATGAAATGATGAAAGATACTTTAAAAAAATTGCATGTTCAAAGAAATAAGTGGAAAGGCCACAATAGAAACTCAATATGTTGGGCATTTTATTGTGTAAATGATAACAAAAAAATTGATGTAATTTTTTTTCAAACTATGATATTCATTATTTGTTACACCAGTTTAATGTTAGTGTCCAATATAAAAACTCAAGCAAAGAAAGGTTTAATTCTATACAACACATCAAATGGAATAATTGGTTTTAAAAATGTGCTTTCAGATCATTTAAAAATTGCAAATGTGTTTAAAAAGGAGGTGAACAATTAATTTAAAAAAAAATTAAAAAGACAACGTGCTAAAAAAAGACCTCATCTATTTTGAAGTATAGTTTCTAACTTTTTTGCTACCAAAGATCTTTTTGAAAATGATGATGCGTAATAGAAATAATTTGTAAAAACTTTGGCCTTATTAATTGTCAAAAGTCATTTTTTTATACATTTGATTGAAAGTCAATGGTTGAAACGTTGTAGTTTGCATTTATGCCCAAGAGTTGTTTTGCCTTCCAAAAAATAATTTTCACAAGAGATTTTGCTTGAATTGGTGGAAAAAATTAAATGATTATATTTCTTACCATGTTTGGTAAAACGTTTTTTTACAACAAGTTTTGATCTTTGGATGTCAAAAAGAGCTTATGATATTTTTGTAGTTGTGATCAACTTTTTGGGGAGCAATTGGTAGAGAAAACATATCACAATTGGATTATTTGTGACCATGGACACTTCTGGCCAAGCTTTGGCCAAGGATTTGATTGAGTTGTTAAGAAAATATAATTCGAAGGAAAAAATGATTGCTTATGTAAAAGATGAAAGCTCCAACCTAAACATTATGGTTGTAGCTTTAAAGTCTATTGTGAATTGTAATATTTTAGGTTTGTGGGAAAACTTTCAAGGTTCTTGTTTTGGTCATGCATTTTTTAAAGCCTATCAGTATGCAACAACATATGAATTTTTTTGCAAGGGATTGATGTATTTATTAAAATTGAACAATTTGATGTGTAAAAATTTATAACTCGGCTTAAGAAATCAGGGGAAGGTAGACAAGAGTGGAACAAAAATTGTGCTGACTCAAACCTTCCCAAAAAAAACTAAATATTTTAGTAAATACAAAGTAATGCATTAGTTCAATTGTAATTTTTTTAGGAAGCATTTCATTTCAATTTTTTTTGTAAATGTTATAAAATGAAAAAAAATTTAACATTTGATTTGATTTTGCAAATTTGCTAGCAATGTCATTTTTTTCCAAGAAGCTTTACAATTCAAGGATGGTATCATGCTTTCTTATAGAAGACAAAATTTAGTGAAGATGATTGTTCAAATGCCACCTCTTTTGACTTGGCACATTTATCAAATTATTGTTAATTCTTTCTCCCCAATTATAACTATTTGTGTCTTAAATCAATTTAGGGGTCACTGGTTGCTAAGTGATGCACTTAATTCTACCATATCCATTAGTTTGAAATTAAGAATAGAACCTGGAAATGCATTTTCTTTTCAAACCCTAATGGAAAAGGATTCTAATGTGGTTCATGAATGGATTTGTTTGACTTCCAACATCATAAAAGAGGTTTGTATTATATCATTTTTTTTCTTTCATTCTTGAGAATATATGAAAAGAAAAACCCATATTAATATGTTATTTTTTAATGTTGGATCCAAGATTTAAAAACCTCATTTAATGTCATCTTTTATTGATCATGAACAAGGAGTAGGTATTGTCGAGAAATATGATGAAAGGTTTTTATATCCTATGCTTTTGAAATTTTATCATCATTTGCATCCAGTGGTCGAATTTGAAAATGAATTTGTTGAATAAATAGTGTATGCAAATGTTAACGAGGTTTTTCTATTCCCATTAAGGTTAATTCACCTTTGGATTTTTCAGCAATAGGTTCTTAAAGCAACAACATGTACATACAACAAACAAACTAAAACTTAAGCTATTACAAATCCTAAATTAACATGTACACAAATTGCTCAAACTCAAAGGAAATAGGTTAAAAGAAAAATGATCCATGTTCCATAATTGAAAAGTGAAACACATAATCATGAATGAAATCCAAAAGTCCCTCAACAAGTTTGTCCTCTTAATCTTATACTAGCCAATTCAAAATACAACAGTCATAAATGATCATTATAAACAGTCATTGATTAGTACCTAAATTAACAATTTAAAATTTCAAAAAATATACCCTGCCTAACTACATGTTCAACTATCGATTCTGTCAAGTACAAGTTCTACCGATTAAATGTAGACTAACATGTCAACCTATCTTCTTAACCCAGTCATTACCTACTAGGTTTAGTTAACTGGTTAAGTTAAATAATAAGTTATGACATATGTTAGGTTTAACAACTTGCTTATATTATTAACATGTTATCAAATATGGGTAATAACATATTACAATTTGGATATCTTTGAAATGGTAGCATGAACAAGTGACTTATCAAAAAAGATTGTCAAAAGAAAGCTTTTAATTTTCAGGCATTATCAAGTGGATGTTAAGGAGATTACTTGTCCTCTTCAATGGTGGGAGAAACATGAAGTTATGTTTTTCATAGTTGGATTTCTTGTTCAGTAGATTTTAAATGGGAGAAACATGAAGTTATGTTTTTCATAGTTGGATTTCTTATTCAGTAGATTTTAAAGATTGTAGGTTCACAAATTGAAATTGAGAGAATATTGTTTTTAGTTGGGATACTTATTAATTTAAGAAGATGTTGTTTATAATTATATAACTTTGAGAAATTAATTTCTGTGAATAGAAACTATCTTGATGACCTTAGAGTTGGTTGTAAGTCCTCTTTTAGCTTGATAAAACTCATTGGGATAGATGCAGATTTGGAATAACAGTTAAAACAATTTGAAAAAGCTTTTGAAAAAGATGAAGTTATGGATATATAAACATTTTCATATATATATATTTCCATTTTTTCCAATTACAAGTGTGTTTTTAATTTTTTTGAAATTTACAATTTTGATATCCAGGTTGTGAGAACTGATTAAGAAAACCAACTGTTATCGGGTTTGTGAGAACCATTGCTTTTGAAACTGGTTAATTTATCTGAAAAAACTCTTGATACCCGAGTTGGTTCTCTTAGACCCCTTGTTATTAAATAATAATAAGAACCTGGGCAATTCTCATATAGCACCCACAATAACCAAAACCAACAGTTCTAAAAAAAAAGTGAGAACTGCCCAACATTGGTTTTTACCAATGTTGGGTGGTTCTTGCCTTTTATGAAGAACCTCCAATTTCGGATTTTAAAAAACATTTAGAATGGATTTGGTTCTGATTCTGAGTAACCTGAACTGAAACTGGAGGGTTACCTGCCAATTAACCCTCAGATCCAAACTATTTTCCCTCAAAAAAATTCTTCAAAAATTCAGGTTCCAGTTCTAGAATCGAGTCCAGGTTTCAGCTCTGATCTGATTAAAAACTCAGTTCTGATTTTGGATTCGATTTTGGTTTGGTTTTGGGTCATTGGAATTGACAATTCTAACCAGCCAAACTGAGTAATCGCCCAACACTGGTTTTTACCATGGTACAGGTGTAGGTGCTTCACCAGGACTCTGGTTGCTCTTTTCTTTACTTCGCACTTTAATTTCCTGTAATGTACTTACTTGTTGCATGAAGTCTCACAGGTTTATCATTCTCATCACACTACTTTCAGTTCTAACACATGGAGTGGAATCATTCCATAGTATTAGGAGTGCTCTGTGGGGTGGGGGGGGTGGGGGGAGTAGTTTGGATTGTACAAATCATTTCCATAGGAACTTCTGAGCTGTTGGGGGAAGTGGAGAGACATAGAGAAGTGAAACTAGGATTGTCCTCTTTTGTTGTAGCAGTTGGACAGTGTTGACATGTCACAACCTAAGAAAACAAGTGTAGTTTTTTCTCATTTTACTCCTCTTGAAGTTCTTTGGTACAAGTTGCTGTTGTTGTGCCGTTTGTCGCATGTTGTGGGTGCTAACGCAGTCCCTCCCATGGATTTCATGCGATATTGTGTATAGAGGACACGTTTGTCGCATGTTGTGGGTGCTAACGCAGTCCCTCCCCTGGATTTCATGCGATATTGTGTATAGAGGACATTGCGGCTTGTTTTTGTTTGGTGAAGCAATTTAATATTCAGGTTCTGTGGAGGGAAGACAATGGACAGGCACATGATCATCAATTGCCAGTTTCTCCCTGCCACAATTCTTTTATCATTTCAGGTTTATTTGGGTCCCGTATGGATTCAAAACCAAGCAAGCCTTCCCCACCAACAGTCCCTTCTGCTCACCAGAAAGTGGTCAACCACTTTTGCTTCAACTGGTCATACTCAGAAGGCTTTCTGGATTTTCTTAGATCTTGTTCTCTTTCAGAATCCTGCTTTCCATGCTCATAAACAATCCCTCACCCAGTTGTTATTCATTGCCCTATACCGCACTAAACAATTTGTGCTTAGTTCTTAGGGAGGAATACAGTCGGTTCAGGTCTTCATCATACTTAGAGCTCTCATGTGTAGCTTGTGAGTTTCTTCAGTCCAAGTGTTATTGTACTATCATGTGTAAACCTAGCTACATGAGCACACCCTATACCAGTGCCAAACTGCCATCTGTTGTGGTCCCAAAGCTATGCTGTTGCCATCCCTAACCTAAGCTCAAGAAATGGCTGCCATGAATTGCAGGTGGTAGTTGTAGGCCAGGTGATAGGGTGGTAGGACGGCCGGGGATGCCCATTTCAGGATGTCAAGAGAACGGTGTAGCTTTAGGACCACAAAACTTTGGACCAGTTTGTGAACCTCAAAACTTAGCACTGGTTTGTGAAATCTAGAACTATGCCACATATTTACGGGCCTCAATTCTGGAGTCTTGTTTGGGGTAGGTACATGTGGGCCCCCCTCCCACCCACCGACCCCCCTCCCCAAAACTTTGGGGTTGGACCCAGGTTGCGATGAGCCCAAGCCAGGCTCCTCAACTCCTGGGTCGGGCTCCTTGATTGTCACACTGGCTTTAAAGATCTGTGCCTCAAATAACATTGGGGCCTATACCATAGGAACTCCACAACACCATAAGGTTGAAATAGCCCTGAGATGAGTGACCAGATGATACTGCTACAAGAACTAAGGCAGCTCACAGCACCCCGCTTCACTGCACCCAAAAGGAATGCAACACCTGTGGTGTAGTCAAGAAGCTCCTCTAGCTAGCGAAAAATGTATTGATGTGTAGGGTTAATCCCAAGGCCATGGGCTTTATGAAGACCAGGAATAAGGGCCTTTGCTAGGTGGAGCCAAGCATGAGCCCGAGGCTGAGGGCTTTACAGAGTGTTGTTAAGACCTGTGTCGATGTTTTAATCTTTTTTTCCCATGATACCTAGCAAACATTCCTTTTTTTGAAATGCCCCACAAACAGCAGAGGATAAATTACTCTAGGTAACTGCCCTCCCACTTGTACACTGAAAAATTGGTGCAGGTCTTTATGTTACTTTTAGTTTAAAGGAAGGATAGGACTTCTACTTAATTTTTGAAGAATGGTCATTGAGTGATTTCTTTTGTAGTTAGGCCTCATGAGTTTGGGAGACGCAACTGTCTTTTGTGTACAGTAAAGTCTATGGGCTTTATCAGAATAAGGAAATGTGCAAGGCAGAGTTGAGTGCAAGCCCAATTCTGATAAAACCCATGGCTGAAGGCTTTATTGAGTGTAAAGATCCACTCTGATTTTTTCCCCCTGATACCTGGTGGGTAAAAATTGAAAAATGGTGTGATGCTCTTACTTCACACAACAAAAGAGAAAAGGGTTTGTATGTGGGAGGGCCATTCATCATTCAGTCTTGGTATCAATGAAGAAATGTCAAGAATCTCGGACATAAAGTAACTCTGTCAAAGGGGGAAAAATTACACATTGCAAGGTTGACATAAAGGAACTCTGTCAATTGGAAGAATTCACACAATGCAAGGTTTAAGCTTTAAGGGATGTGGCATACAAAAAGAGACTAACTACCATAGTTTCAGCTTTATGCTAGAACCTTCACACTACAGCCCTCTCTGAGGCCCCAAAGCTGGAGCTCAGACCCTGAGTTGAATAGCAGAGCTGACACACTACATATTAGGTTAGGTTTGCTTTCACTGCGCCTTTGCTCAGAGGCAACAAAAAGGCCGCCACCAACTTACAATTTGGGGGCCAGAGTGAAGCAGCACCCACCAGCGCACCATGAAGGATGGATGTTAAGTGGTCAGGAAACAGTTTTCTGTTGGAACCCAACAGTTCTGTAGCTAATCATGGTGGTTAGCTCAGTTATTGTTTTACTACCTACTACCTACTAACTACCTGCCTAGGCAGGTAGTTAGTAGGTAGGTAGAAAAAGCAGCCCTTACCTATGTATAAACCATCTACTTACCTAGTAGTTATCATTTTTGTACCTATCTATCTATAGTACCTAGTTCTTATAGAATGGGTAGCAAAGGTGAAACAAGATCTTAACTTGGTTGAGGTTTCATCCACAACTGAGTCATAATTCATAATAACAGGCATCCAATGGATGGTGTATTGGTGGGTGTTGGTTCACTCTAGCCCAAGTTGGGAAAAACTGAACCTCCCCCCAACCCAAATTAGTTAGTGAGTGATTAGGTACCATGCCCTAATTTTGCAAGGGAAGAAGCTTTTTGCAAAGAGGAGTCTTGTTGGCTTTGGTATCTCTCCTCTTACCCCAAAAAATGAAGTACCAAGAACACAACAAACAGAGAAGAGAGAAACAGGAAAAGGGGAAGGAGTCCACAAAGACTTACAGAGGAAAACAAAACAGCAAATAAAACTAGGTAGTAGCTATCATACAATGTACTATGTACTATAGGAGATAATGAAGAGGAATGGCATGGCATCAATTACTGGGCCACATGTGTTGTCACCATTTCCTTCCTCCACATACCAAAACACTTACTGCACTCCATAACTCCCCCACTGTCTCTTCTGTCCTTCCACTTCAGACCCCAACTCCTCAAACAAGCTTTTTCTTCTATACCTTGGTAACACTTCACTTAGGACAAGTCAAGTACTGTGGGTGAACCTATTCAAAACTCCAACAGTCCCCTGCACCTCTCTCTGTCTCTGTCTCTGTCTATCTATATATGCCTCCCCTACCCTTTGTTTTGCACCACTCCTAATTCCCACCTCCTCTCCATATGCAACTTGTTGTTTTCGGAGGGTGTGTGTGAACTTGTGTTATGATCTTTTGGTTGTCTTTGTTTGGAGAGGGTTTTGTTGTGTGTACTACTTGAGTTATCTGGAGTTATTTGCTTTTTTCAGCACTAAATTGTAGGTGCTGGGTGTTTTGTGTTGTTTTGAAGTAGGGTGATGTCTTTTGGGTCCTTTTGTCGTCACATTTGGTCTGTTGAGTTACTTTTTAAAGTTTCTTTTTCAGTTGCAAACTGGGCGGGTGTGTAGTGTTTCTTGTTGTTGTTGTTGTTAGTCCTTGCTCCGGGTGTTTTGAGGCTGTTTTATGTTTTGTAGCAAATCTTGGGTTCAGGGTTTAAAGAGGGGATTTCTTCATCCGAGTCTGGGTTGTGGGAAATTTGGGCACAATCTTGGGTTCAGGGTTTAAAGAGTGAATTTCTTCATCAGAGGCTGGGTTCTGGAAAATTTTCGGCATTGCAATTGTTTTAAGTCTTTGCAGTTACATTACAAACAGCTTCTATCTCATCAAGCTTCACTGTTTCTGTTCGTGTTCCTCTCTGACTGACCCCAACAAATATCAGGGTAATTGCCTTTCTTGGGAGATCCGTAGATCGGGTCGTGTGAGTTAGCCCAATTTTCTCATAGCTGCAAAAACTTTGGTTTACACCCGTTTGAATTCTGTCGCTTGTTTGAATACCTGGAATGTACAGTCTCAAGTTTGTTGCAATGAATGTGCATTGACATTTTTTGCCAGGAAATTCATTCAATGTCTATATTCTGTTGTAGTTCACGGTTGAGTTCGAGAAGTTCTTGAGAACAAGGGGTTAAATAGCTCTGCGAAGAACTAGAATTGAGTTGGGATCTTTGGACTTGGGGGCAATGGATCGCATGTTCATCTTGACAATGTCGACAATGATTGTTAGCCTTGTGGTTTCGATGGCGGTGATGATGGATGCGCGTCCTACTCCGCTCCTCTCCATTGTCGACTCGGAAGGAGCATCAGCAGCTCAAAGCACTGGGCGCAAGCTCTTGAAGCTGGTGAGAAACCAGCTGGTTCTGCCTTACCACAACGGACCTCTACTGACTAGACGATCGTCCAGTTTGAACATCTACATCATCTGGTATGGCGATTTTAGTCCCGCTCAGAAATCCGCCATCGTCGACTTCCTTGATTCTTTCAAGCAGACGCCAGAGGAGGTGCTGCACCCCTCTGTGAGCAGCTGGTGGAAGATGACGGCAGGCTACAACGATGCTTCTGCACAGGATGATGCAGTCGTCCCTTCTTCGTCACCCTTGCTGGCCGGCCAGAGGAGTGTCGCATACACGCTGGGAAAGAGGCTCAAGACGCCCGACATCGAAGCTCTGGTGGTAGAATCTCTGTCAACAGCGTCATCGACATCCGCGTTTCCTGCGGACTCCAACGCAATCTACTTCGTCCTGACGGCACACGACGTCTTTGTCCAAAACTTCTGCAGGAGTTCATGCGCCTCACACGACTTCCTCACGTCACCACCAGCCAGGCCTCCTCCTGTACACAACAGCCCGATGACGCTTCTTCCCTATGCGTGGGTGGGGAACTCCGCTGACCAGTGCCCGGGTCTGTGCGCCTGGCCATTCGCGCTTCCACAATTCGGTCCTCTTGGAGCCAAGCCTTTGATACCGCCAAACGGCGACATTGGGATCGACGGGATGGTGATCAATATGGCGAACATGTTGGCTGGTGCCGCCACCAATCCTTTCAACAATGGTTACTATCAAGGGGATGCTTCAGCGCCCTTGGAAGCCGCGACGGCATGCGCGGGGATCTATGGTCCAGGCGCATATCCAGGCTTCCCTGGCGAGCTTCTTGTACAGCCCATTTCAAGAGCTAGCTACAATGCTCAAGGCGTTAACGGTCGCCAGTTCTTGTTGCCTGCTCTCTGGAACCCTGCAACACTCACATGTACACCTCCGTCCTAAACCCCACAATTTCTGCCCTTCCTGATCTCGCATCCCTTCACAATCTTTACCAATCTTCTTTTGTCCTTACCAGCAAGAAAGGATTGTCAGCTGCTGCTCCCCTCTCCAGTCTTTCCCAATCTTCCTTGCCATTCATTCATCAGCAAGAAAGACTGTCAGCCATTCCGATCTTTCCCAATCTTCTTTACCCACCCCACCCATAAGCTTGTCAGCTCTTGTACATACAGCTCTAAACTTCACTGGCATGTCTCCATTACTTCTTTCTCCTGATCATAACAGGTCTTTTCTCTTACTTTGAAACTGCCCTTCGGTTTTGCCTCCTCACCCCACGAATTTCAATCTCTTAATTCTGCATTTAAATGGCTTGATTTTTCATGGCATTACTTGATTTTGGATCCATTTGGAGGCCTTCAACATCTTGTTGGGACAACAAGAAAAGAAACAAAAAGTGTTGATTGCTGCATCCTTCTGGGTAGCTATGTACTCTTATCAATGTTGTTATGATGCCGAAGAGAGGAGGCATTTATTACTTTGATATTTGTTGATGTTCTCAATATTTTTCTGCAAGAAAATGGAGACATGTTCTATGTACAATTGAGAGGAATACAGGTCAAATGTAGCTGGTGTGTGTATCTACTACTAGTGTAAATCTGTAGTTTGAGTTATGAGCTCTGTGCAGAAGCAATGAGCATGTACTGCAGAGCAGCAGATTGAAGAGGGTATAGGTAAGGAGACTGGTCAGTATGGTCACTACTGTATATGCAACTGCACATCACGCAGTCCAGTGGATTTGCAAAAAGCTTGTAAATGGTATCGACTTTATTTCCCCTGAAAATATACTAGTTTGAAGAAGACATGTCTCCAGTGTCACATTTTTGCCATTTTGTGTTAGCTTACTTTACAGTCTTAGGTTTTTGACCCTGATGATTCTATGCCATTTACTTCATTGCAGTTCCTCTACTATTTCACATTTAGGTTCCATGTGAGAATTTCACCACCATCTCACTCTTAAAATCTCTTGATCCCAATTCTTGGAGGGATAAATGCAAAGTGTACCATTTGTGTGACACTGATGTCAGTGGATGAGCAGGTTATGTCTGCACATGTTCTTGTATTGTCTGATTGGATTTTGCTACAACTGAAACCATGGTTTACCCTTCAGAATGTTATAGTGAAGTTTCACAGTTTCATTCTTTGTCCTTTGCGGGAAGATGGTAGCATGTACAAGGACCCAAGTCCTTGTACATGAATATAGAGCAGCACCTTTTGCAGCTGCTGGTTACATGCAGAGTATGAGCTTGTTCCATGTCAGTAGGGAACACTCAGTTCGGCTTTGCTACTGCAAAACCTTCCAATGCAAAATTGTTAGATGGATGAGATTGCAATTCATGAGAGGAGGAGAGAAGTAATAACAAATTTGAAGCTGATAGTACTATTCCTCAATTTCATCACTTCTACCAACATTCTAAGATCATGAGTCCATCAGCAGTGCAGAGGAGTCCTGGTCATCATTCAAGTCACAGTTAGAATCAAGATGCAATTTCCTCCTATGACACTCACATGATATGGTGGATTCTGTGTTCCTGATTCTGGAATGTGCAAGCCATAGAAAAAGCTCATGCACATCAACCAATCTGGATTTGCACAAAGATGCCCACTGCCCTAGTCACCTCCTTTCTCCAGAGACAAAACACGAAACAGAGCAACCAAATGACACACACAGAGGATTGTGAGAATTGTTCTATGGCATCCAGTTCACGATGAAGAAAAAATTACTGATACTTCTACGAGCAAACGAATAACCAAAATGGTTCCTTGTGATATACCAGAAATCACAAAACGTCAAAACGTGGTGGTAAAACCCTAAATCCTAAACCCACCCAAAACTAAATCCACATCCTAATTCGACCTCTATGTGTTCTAAGAGAGACAGAGGAACAGGAGAGAGGACGTTTTGTGGGTTGCAATCTTCTTGTCACCAACAGTAACCCGGGAAACTGTTGAAGGTGGAATCACTCATCACTTTTCCTCCCCTTGAATCCGGAGCTGCCGGAGTAGAGCTTGAAGAAATTGGGAATCGACCCCGGGGCAGCAAGGACGGAGAGATGCTGTACGTGGTCGGACTGGGGCTTGGAGACGAAAGAGACATTACGCTGAGAGGTTTGGAGGCTGTCAAGAAATGTGATCATGTGTACCTGGAAGCGTACACCTCTCTGCTCGCTCTCGGTCTCGGTCCGTCTGCCACCACCACTCTGGTACGACCAACACAGGATGCTTAAACCCTATTTCTACATCCCAAGGTTTTGTTAGCATCACCATCCCTCAAATCGGAAAGAGAGATATCAATCTTTCCTTCAAGACGCTACAGTTCTGGACCTTGCTGAAGTACAAGAATTGTAGACTCTGCGTCATCAGTTTGCATTAATAGAAAGCTTTTTTCTGAGTTTAGTGGGAGTTGCAAGAAAGCTTTCAACTCCCTAAAATGCAGATCATGACGAGGAGTTGCATTGCAGGAGAAGTTATATGGACGACCAGTGCTACTAGCAGATCGAGAAATGGTAGAGCAAGGTGCAGAAGCCATTTTGGAGGAGGCTCGCAACTCTGATGTTGCATTTCTTGTTGTTGGTGATCCATTTGGGTATTACCCAACTCCTCATTATGTATTCGGTCTGAGTCTGATTTCACACTCCTTGAAAACTCATCCTGTGAAGAAACAAAGTTGTTAGATTAGAGAACCAAACAAGCTGCAAGAGGAAGCTGCAAGAAACTTTAATTTTTTTTTCTATTTTATGTGTCGAAAGTTTTGGTGTCAGACAAGAGATCTCAAGAGTATAATTCTTCTGGTTACATGGTGATAGTTTTGATGTTGGACAGATATCTCAAGGGTCTAATTCTTCTGTTTTATGTGTTGAAAGGTTTTATGTCAGATGAGATCTCTCAAGAGAGTGATTCTTCTGTTTATTTGTTGGAAGGTTTGATGTTGGACAGGGATCTCAAGAGTGTAATCCTTGTGTTTATGTGTTCAAGGCTTGATTTAATTCTTATGGGTGGGTGTGGTCTCCCTTTTGGTGATTTATAGGGCAACAACACATTCTGATTTGCTGGTGAGAGCAAAGAAGTTGGGAGTGGCAGTGGAAGTGGTGCACAATGCATCAATTATGAATGCTGTGGGAGCTTGTGGTTTGCAGCTTTACCGGTTTGGGGAGGCAATTTCCATACCTTTTTTCACAGAGACATGGCGACCTGCTAGCTTCTATGACAAAATCAAGGCAAATCACACAATTGGATTGCACACTTTGTGTCTACTGGGTAATGTATTTGCTGCTCACTGGACACAAATTCATCGTGGAGTCATTCTCTGAAACATCTCTGTTCCATCTCCGCAATTTTGTTCCAGCACCTCACATTCTGGAACTTTGCATGCTTGCCAATCTATGAATGAATTGAAGCTTCCTAGGCAGGGCAGTTTCACTGCAGGGTAGTGGTTTCCTCTTCAGGTAGTGTTTGGTTGTGGTGTTTCATCTTTGCAATTCTGGGCTGTTAATTGCAGATATCCGAGTGAAGGAGCAATCCATGGAAGCTTTGTGTAGGTGAGAAAAATGGGAGCATGTGTGCCAAAACCATTACATGACATGAAACAGGCTTTGTAAACCTGAATCTAAAACCCTAAACATGTGTAATATGTTTTTAATGTGAGGCACTTGCCCTTCGAGTACAGAATCAAGTTCTTTGATTTGGTAATGACTGGATGAGATAGCAAGCAACAAGAAGCATGATATGGATTCAGGAGCATTTTTACAATAGATTATGCACTTGCATCTTGCATTCTCAGAATGCACAAATATAAAAGAGTATTGTTTTCTGCTCTCTTGATGGTGATTCTTGAGACAATGAACGGCCTACTACATCAATGGGCTGTGTCTTTCTCTGAGCTAGAAATGTGTAATCTCTCATGTTCTGAATGAGGGCTCTTTGTTTTGTAGGGGGAAAAAGGAGTATGAACCACCCAAGTACATGAGCATTAACACAGCATTGGGACAGCTCCTTGAGATTGAGGAAACACGACAAGAAAAAGGTGCAAGGACATGTTGAAATTTTTTTTTGAATGCAATTTTTCAAAGATCCACTGTTCATCTAGGTTCTAACTTTTGGATGTGAATTTTGTAAAAGACTCTTGTATTGTGTGGATATTTGACTATTTTGGGGAGTTGTAAGCTGCAGTGTACAATGAAGATACACTATGTGTGGGTTTAGCGCGTCTGGGGACAAGCTCACAGAAGATAGTTGCAGGATCCATGAAGGAGCTGCTGGACATTGACTTTGGCCCACCTTTGCATAGCCTTGTCATTGTCGGTGATACACACATCATGGAGGAAGAGTTCCTCATGTTTTTTAGAGCATCATGACAAGCACCAGTGTTTGATACTCAATTTCCTTGTTTTCTCCCTTCAGTTTTTTATCCCTGGCAGAAGCTGAAGTGCATCCATTTTGCTAATGTGGGCTCACAAGGGTTTGAGACATGGATTCATGGGAGGGTTTTCTTTTTCCTCTAAGAGATTGAATTCTCACATTGGTAGCTTTTTATATGCAGTTTGTGTTGCAGATGCCAATTAGGGTCAAGTCCGATCCTAGACCTTACACACCTTACAGAAATACTTAGATTGGTGATGGTCATTTTGAAATAGATCCAAAGTCAGAATCAGGGTTTTTTAAGTACTATTGTGGGCTATGGAAAATTGCACTGTAGGCCTCCATACTCTGAAGATGATCATGCCAAAGCATGAAACATAACATTTTTTCTTCTGTTGATGAGGGAATATGTTCTTGCATGATCCACTGGAACAAAAGGCTACACAATATCTTTCTTCTACACAGAACATGTAGAGAATTAGAGCTAAGGTCTAGGTTGGAATTATATTCCATTGTGCATCAAGATGTAGCAGATTTGAAGAGAGGGCTTTCCATCTTGATCTCTGCCAAGTATGGGAGGACTGTGCATAGGACTGTGCATGTAAGTGTTTGTTGTCTTAGGTACACAGAGGTCTAAAGTCTACAAATGTGCACAGCCAGGTAGTAAATTGATGAACAGCTCTCATGGGTTCAGCTCATATGGGTGATGACTGATTGAAGTTTTGAGTTTGCATCTCCACATGTGGCAGTGCATATGGGAGTCTAGTTTCTGTACCCTACAAGTTTTGGACAGCAATCTGTTTCATGTGGATTACTCTTCTACATGAACTCCAATAACTTATCCAAAGTTTTGCAGTCACCACTTCTCCATTTTTCTGAATCTGCATCATGGGTAGTCTTATCTGTGTAGTTTCTGTGGTACCTGGGTAAGAACCATCTTTTGGGGCAACTACCCAGATAAGAAAAGAAAGAACAAAAATGATGCAACTGTGCCAGAAATTAAATTGAATAAATAACAAAAGAAAATGAGTGTTCTATATCCTACACTCCAGAATTTGATTTGTAAGCAAACAAAAGAAGGGAAGTTGTTTGAATACTCAGTGCGAAATCATTAAATACTTAATACAATAGGCACACAATTGAGTACTCAATGGGAGCCTGTTCAAATCACAGATTTAGCTCTGTAGCATGCAAATGGACTGTATGTAACAAATGGGCTGCTAAACTTTCACCTAAGCATCCTGTGCAGAAATGAAAATTGAGTTTGTTGTGCATGTGATGAAGACTTCTTCAGTGGGGGAAAATATTCATAAATTAGCAAGTAAAGGACAAATATCATTCTTCTGTATCTCCACCCAACATCTTCTTAAAACCATTGCACCACCCTTGATCCTGACCACCCAAACTTAAGCCATATTCACCTGTAAGGTTAGAAGTCAGGAGAAGAAAACCCAGTACTGCTTGCTTCATAATGATCCATGATTCCAGATGTCAAAACAATGTATCCAAACTGTAGACAGAGAAATAGATTGTGAGAACTTGAAGAGAAAACCTACATGGATAAACAGAGCAGCCTCAGATTTCAGCATATATGTATATGTGTGTGTGTGTGTGTGTGTGTGTGTGTGTACTTAGAACTTCTTCACTGACAATCTAAGTCAATCTGAAAAGAATTTTGAGATTTGTCATTAGGATCTGACAACACAATAGCAAACAGAAAAAAGAGGAAACACAACAACCCTCATCAATTAAAAAAACTGAAAATTCCATCCAGTTGATCGGACGCCAAAATGCAAACATCGTTTAAAATTTTTGCTGCGTCTGCCGGGAGTCGAACCCGGGTCTATTGCTTGGAAGGCAATTATCCTAACCGTTGGACTACAAACGCTTCTCCTCTTTCAATTTCTTTTTGTTATATATATTAATAAACTCTACGATAGGATTCTCACCCCTTCTATTCAAGAGTGTAAATACTTCTATACTTCGTACATATATGTACTCGCATTTTTCATACATACGTACATATACACTTTATAGTGCCATCCCAATGGGCTGTGTTATTACAACACAATGCATATGCCTATCCAGGCAAATTTCAGTAAATCACTGAAATTTGTGAAAGATGAGGCAATTTTCATTCAGAGAATGCAACCACTCTTAGTTCCTCAGCAAGAAGCATTTTAAAAGGTTGAGTATTGCATTTGCAACCAGAAGGATCCCCTCTGCTAATGAGTAACTAGAGCATATGATACCTTAAGCCCTCTACAATCCGACTAAACAGATCAAACTGTTAATGCCCAGGCAGTAAGTCTGCATATAGGATCATTGGTAGAACTTGGAACTTGAATAAAGCAGACCATATATACAAGAAGCCCAAATTTCAGTGACTTTCACATCTATGATCTTTTCTGTTCAAGTTCTAGCCCCTCCTAAGTCTAACAATTTGCACAAAATGTGTTCTGTGCCACAGAAGGTTTTCCAATACTATAATGGTCTGCAGTGCTCAATATCATTACTTTTTGTGCTGTTCTAACAACAATAAAGCAAACCCTTGGAGGGCAACTGGTCCTGAGCTCCCATAGATAAGAACATAGATCCGGTGAATATTTTCTCATGAGGTTAATTTGTGCTATGGAAATAAGACTTGCCAACACAGGAAGAGCACCCACATCCTACTTAGCTGACAACAGAAACTAAAGCATTAAATTGAAACTCAGAAGGAAAGAGAAGGGCTCAAATTATCAGATTTGAAATTTGATCAAGTCACCAAATACAGAAAGGAGGCTATCCACAGCAGCCTAAGAAGTGGCTACTACACAGCAAGCTTTCACCGACACACCAACCCAGTGAGTACAATCCTGATAAAATACAAGCCTTAAGATAGGAAACTGATTCAGCTTTTTACTGTGCTGAACTGGGTTGATAAACCAGATGCCTTCTGAATTGTAAACTTATGCAGCTTAGGCCAGAAAATGTATCAGGATGAGAGTCCAACCAGGAAGGTCAGGTGCTGCAATCATATAGAGCCAAACCCCACCAAGAACAAAATGGTACCTCTGGTTTATGGACAAGGCAGTCATGCCAGCTCTGGCTAGCAACAACGTCTTCTTTTGTTTTGATTCAGGTGTTGAGATCAGGCATCAACAATGGTCAACCATCAGCTGGGCATAGCAAAGGTTTGGTCAAGTATCTCAGATTCAAATTGCTGGAGATACTTGAACAGGATTGGAGGTGGGGTGGGCAAAAGCGAGCTCAGACCAACTGCAGTGATGGAGGATGACGATGAGTACAAAACCCACCAGCCACCAAAAATCCCCACCATGGTTGCATTTTGGGTAATTGATGTAACTCGGGCAAGACAGAAAAACATGTAATCTCGCACCTCCACATGCATCACTGTTGCTTTTGCTTTGAGCTGTGAGAACCACAAAGATCTAAGAGTTAGCACAGACGATACAAGATAACAAGACTCACTCTTTAGTTACATTATTCAGTCTTGATAATGATTTTAGCTTCCAGAGAATAGTGTAACACTTCCTCCCATGAAACCACAGTCTTGAATCATCACCCTAATCACTTTGGACCTCCCCTATGACATGCTGTCCCCCTCAAGAAAATTGCTATGTGACACAGATGAATTGGACAGTTAATGCATTGAAGAATTCAAACCATTCTGACCTTTGGAGCATTCAAGGGCTCATGATCATTATGGTGTATTATGGTGTAGAGACAGAACAGACCATATCAGCATATTGAAGTGCTCATAACCATAAAATGAAGGTAAAGCAATGCTTACCCTACTCTTCAGTCCATTTGCACCCCACTTCTCAAGAGTATCCTGCAATCTCCTCTTTAAATAGAACCAGACAAAGAAAAGGATCAAAATCAGAATCCATGCAAACTGCAATAAATAGCAGAGAAGTTTGCATGTACTACTAACTGTAACTGTTCTCCAACATCTTTAAGGTCCAAAAGTTTAGTGACCATAAGATAAGGGCTAAATTGTCCAACCTTTTCAACCCAATTGTAAATGGAGGCAGGGTAGGGCTTGGTACTCCATAAGAGGAAACCAACAGCTACAACCACTGGAACAGGATACTGAGATCCCATAGACACTGAAAGCAACACCAACATAGGCACCCAGAGCCACTTTAACCACTTCAGCCTCTCAAAAAACCCAGCATTTTCCTTTTCATCTGTACTGATGACTGTCTCTTTGATGGAGAGGTCTGGAGTTTTTGGCTGCTGAACTGCAACATGGAACAGAAACTGCTTTAGCTAGCTGAAAGAGGCCCTTTAGCTACAAATTAGCATGCTCAGATGTATGGTTTAGAAACAGGAATTGCAAAACATGATTGTTTATGCAGCTTTCATGATAATACCCATGTGATAACTTGAGACAAAAGAAAATTGCAGAAGCTCCAAAATTCGAGTCCCAACTTGTATGTGATTGTCTCATTACTATGAGAATTTTAACCAAATCAGCCAGTAAAAGTTCAGAAGAACAAGTAAGCACAATAGGGGATGCTGCAGAATCAAGTCCACAATCACATTTCAACAGAAGCTGTGTCTAAGTATAGACTGTTCCATGGGAAAATATGTAGCCAATTTGTTGGCAGAACAAACTCCAGATCTGTTAAAAAAGCACTGGAAAATAGGTAGTCAGTTGGGGCTTTGATTGATACAATTCCAAAGAGAATACTTACTCCCTTCGCAAATTAGGGTCTTTGGTGATCGTTGCCAACTTGATAGATAGATTGTGGTTGTGAGCCCCAAAATCTTCATTACGTGACATCTCCTACCTGTGCATAGGTCAAGGTGTTAATTTAAAAATCTTTGTGAGCTCTGTGACACAAGAACAAGGAGTCTTCCTTGCACTAGGGGTAGACAGTTTTTCAGCCAACCTGCATTAAGAGTAGCCCCAGGCGTTCCTTGACTGTTGGGTGAAGTAACATCAGCTATTGAATAGTTGAAGTACACCAAAGTACAACAATTAGACTAGCAAGAGAACTGCCCTGTTTCCATGTACGTAGAGGGATCGGCCTGACCAAGCAGAAAAGTTTGAGACAATAGGAACAACAGAAGAGCACAAATAAGATCACATCAAAAGTTTAAGAATTTTTGCAGACTGTTAAGGACACAATTGCATAACATACACCTACTGATAGATTGAGATCTTAGCCTCTGCAGGTAACTGGGATTCACAAGATTTCATGACATGCTATGGAGCCCCCAACCCTAGGGTACTCAATCTGTATTCAGCTGTATTCAATTTTCAATGTTTAACTTTGCAAAGATGACTCCTCAGCTCTCAACCAGATCTAAAGAACAAAAGAACCAGGAAGAGGCAAAACTCTAGCCCCCACAAGTTAATAATTACTCTCCTCCATGGGAAATATACAGATTGGATTGTGCAAAGATCCAATTCCGCATCTGGATTGGAGCACTCACCAACCCCTCCCACTGCTGATGGAAATTGCTTGAACAATCTCAAATGAGTATCTTGCCAAAGCCTTGTCGCTGTGGAAAGTAGCCGTGTTGAACAAAGCTCTGGTTGTCCTGTCTTGAACAAATCAACCTGATTTCGTACAGCTGCAAGAAAGGTTCAGTCAGTTCAGGTACAAGCACCAAAATCCTGGGTACAAAACCTTTCCAGAGGACTAACAGTTCACCTTCCAATTGGACTTGTGTACCTTGCTTGACTGACTCTGTCATCAGACAGCATCAAAAAGAATCTACCACTTAAAACTGATTACAAATCTGCAATTAGTCACAAGTTGCAAATACAGCAGAGTGAATGCCATATGGTAACCATAATAGTGGATCCGACCATAGTGGGTTAATCAGCAATGAGTTCTCAGAACTGTAGGAACCTTGGAGTTTCCAACTTCCAAGACCTCACTGGGACACTTGGGCGAGGAGGCAGAAACCCTAAGTGGACTAAGAGATCTCATGCTTGTTGGCAGAATCAATGTCACCGCTATTGAAAAAAAAATGAAAAAATCTGCATGGAGATGGACTGAACAGAAGATGGAGAAAATGATCCCTGTAATTTGGTTTGCTGAAAATTGCAAGAAAGGCATGTATATGATCCTTCAACATTAACGTGAATATTGAATGACCAATTGGCAGGAAAAAATCTAGAAGTTCTCAGAGCATATAGAGTACCTGGAAATCGGAAGATTAGGGTTGGGACACGAGTTCCACAGCACGATGGTGAAAATGAGGGAGAGAGACGCCTGCTTATCACCCTTGCGATCTGCATTTCCACACGGAACTGTTTTCCGGAGGGAGATAATCATAGTTGTGAAGGCATAAAACGGTAAGTTGTCACAGCTTACCGAAGCCGCTCGTCCAAAAATTCGAGCCAATCCCGATGCATGCATGAGGAGGATATATGCAGTCTTCCAAAGCACTCTCCAGTCCTCAGAGTACAAAAAGCTCCACACATCGAAATTGAAGTTCTCAATGAACGCCAGTGATTTTTTCAAGCAAACGGGTCACAGGCCATTTCCGCGCTTCACACTGGAATTTCACTTTTGCGAAGGGCTCTGAGAGATCCGCCAACGTTTTCAAAATCCAAGGATGATGCCCCCTGTATCCTCATCAAGTAGCTTCGCGACAGCTCGTCGACAGACGCGGGATCAAATCAGAAATAAGCCTGCACATGTCAATATTGATCTCCTAAACTTTCCTAAGTGACAGAAATCTCCAAAATCTCCACCCGAAAAACAAAAAAGAAAACATGCAATTTTATTTTTAAAAAACTGTCAAGACATCACTGGAGGATGGGAAGATCTTCTCGCAGGAATCAGCATGAAATTGGGAGGAAGACAAGAGGCGCAATTCCGTAGCAAAACAAAACGATGGCGCGTCGGGCCGTCTGCTCTCCCGCCTCCCGCTTCCTGACGCCGGCAGTGTCGCAAGAATAATTCTATGTAGGTTAAGGGCCTACTTTAAGGCCCTAAGGTAAGGGCATACCTGAAATAAGGGCCCTGAGGAGGCGGAAGCCAACGTCGGCCCGCAGCAGCCTTTTTTTTTTCCTGGCAAATTATCGCCAGATTTTTACTTTTTAAAAAACCCTGGCTACCAGTACCAGTACAAAGGGAAACAGAGAGAGGGGGGGGGGAACGGGGCGGGGGGGTTTGCATTTTAAATCGCCTAAAAGGGATCCCAAATTGTGTTTTGAGTGTCGCCACATTTATGTCTACTGGGGCCTGCTGTTTTAATAGTTCCTTGAAAAAATGTCGCCAACCTGGCGAAATCCGTCTGAATCTGCCAGGGATGCTCGCCACCCTGGTTCCATCAGGAAATTGAAAGGAAAAAAAAAACACTGGCCTGCAATTCAGAAATGCCCTCTCCACCCTTATCAGACCCTATTTCAGGAATATTCTCACTCACGAGCCGTACGAAAGGTAAAGCGTGAATGGGCCCTACTTGGGCCTTACGTAATGTAAAGCCTGACTCCTAAGGTAGATTGTGTAATAATGACAATATGCAATGAAATGTGCACCCCGAAAATGAAATGTAATTTTAAAAAATGAAATATGCCTTTCAAAAGGTAACGTGCCTTTTGCATTTCAAAGAGGCACTAATATGACATTTAACATTTCCTACTTCATAACTAAAATTTTAAAGTCAAGGCTTTAACTTCATCCAAATATTCCTTGTTTTATAACTTAAAAAATAAAATTAAGGCTTAAGTTCATCCAAATGTGCACATTGTTGTTTGTTCATTCAAATTCCCACAACAATGTGCATTGTTCCAACTAGTAATCATCAATCACAACCAAGTAGGGTAGCTAGGTCGGTTATTGTACATTTAAGCACTCAGCACAAAATAACAACCAATCAAGTATTTGGCTCGTCCTATTGTTCAAATATTTTTTGTAAATAAGTTCTAGGTGCATCCATAATTGCTTAAATCACATCGAACGGTTGAAAAATGATGGAGATATGCCCATTCAAAGTATGGGTCCTTTAAAAGCTGGAAAAAATACAAAGTAAACACATGGGTGACTAATCAACAAACACATCACATTGCATGATTAATTTTCAATTTGCTGAAGTGGACAACATACATTTTATTTTCAAACTAGATGGATGCCAACACCATTAACTTTTTCATACAAAACAATTCATCATGCATGAAAGGCCAAGATTAAAAATGTAAAAAAAAAAACCAATCAACAGTCATAGCAAAAAAGTTGTTCCATTAACGTTAATTTGCTAAACTAAAATGGGTGCCACGAACTTAGGGTTTTAGTTTTTCTCCTATGCATTGCAACAAGAGTTTGCTGGGTTTGTTGTTTCTCAACATTGTTGGAGACATTAATGTCGTTGAAGTGCTCCTTCTTTTGGTGTGCTTTGTGGTTTTTGTGATGGACCAAGGATCTTTTTCAACCTATTCTGGAATCATTGCCAAGCTTGCAATTCCTTTTTACATTTCTTTTTATTTAGGGATCTCACTAACCTATTGTTCATGGGTGTACAGGTTATGAAACAAGGGACGAGTGAAGGCATTAAAGTTTCCATTGGTTGTAAGTGTTCCCTCAAGTTTCGAACTTTTCGATTTCATCCGTTGTAAGTCGGTGTTGTTTATGCACCCATCTCTCCCTTCTATTGAAATGTTCTCTCTCCATGGCCATTGCTCTCTTTTTCCTTTGTGTTGTAGGACATTTCAGGGGTGCGTGTGCTCTCTCCCCTCTACCAAAGGTCTTTCTCTCTCCTTGGCCATCACACACACTTTCTTTTTCCCTTCTATCGAACCTTTCTTTCTCTCCTTGTCCATGCCCTTTCTCTCCCTAACATTGAAGCTTTTTCTTTCTTCTTAACATTAAAGTTTTCTTTCTTTCTCCTTAACATTGAAACTCTATTTCTTTTTCCCTAATGTTGAAGCTTTCTTTTTCTTTTCTGTTGCAACGCATCTTGGGGGTTTGCATGTTTTCTCCCTTCTATCAAATTTCTTTCACTTTCCCCCTAGCCATCCGCTCTCTCTCTTCTCTTTTACAATACATCCCAAGGGTGTGCATGCTCTTTCCCCTCAACAAAACCCCTTTATTTTTCCCAGGCATTGAAACCCTTTCTGTCCTTGGCATTGAAGCTCTTTCTTTCCTATTTGTCGCAACATATTTCGGGGGTGCACATACTTTTCCCTCTACCAAATCTCCCTCTCTCCTTGTGGCCATCGCTCTTTCTTTCTTTGCTTTTGTTGCAACACATCCCAAGGGTGTGCTTTCTCTTTGCTTTTTGTTGAATTTCTCTCCCTTTTTCCCTGGCCATCGTGCTCTCTCTTTTTCCTCTTTGTTGTAACGCATCCTGGGGGTGCACGTGTTCTTCACTTGTTGCAAAAGCGGTTTCTTTCTCCTTGGCCATCATTTTTTCTCTCTCCATTTTGATGAAATGCGTTCTTTCTCCTTGGCCATTGTTATGTCTCTTTCTCCCTAGCATTGAAGCTCTCTCTATCCTTAGCGGTGAAACTTTCTTTCTCCTTGGCCTATCATGCATGCCAATGCCATGGAATTACTTCATTTGAATGATCATCCATGATTTGTAATAAACTTATACCTAACTTTTAATTTAGTTTCAGTTCACTTTTAGTTAATTTCTAATTAAGTTTCACTTGACTTGTAATCTATTTTTAATTGACTCTTAGTTAAGTTTTAATTCGCTTTTAGTTAATTTTTAGTTAAGTTCTAGTTAAGTCCAAGTTAATTTTGAGTTAACTTTTAGTTAAATTTGAGTTTAGTCCTAATTAACTCTTAGTTAACTCTTAGTTAAATACTAATTAAATCCAGTTAACTCCTAGTTGATTCTTGGTTGATTCTTAAATAAGTCCTAGTTAACTTTCAATTAAGTTTCAATTAACTCATAATTGACTTTCAATTAGGAAAGTGCTCAAGAAGCTTTTTTATTCCATGCACACATAGAAGCATTTTTAGAAGTTTCCTTAAGCTAGGTCCCCAATGGGGTATAAATAGAAGTAGGACCCTTCATTTCCTTTAGTCTATTCAACATTAGTTTTAAGCACAATCTTGGAAGAAGTCTTTGTTATCCTTAGGAATTTTGAACATGAAAATCAAGCACTTCATGAATTTGTTGCTCATTTGCAAACCAATCAAGTTTTGACCTCTTTGGGATGCATTTCGGCAAAATAACCCCAACCAAAGGAACCATATATCAGCTTATTTGACAAATTTGATGGCACATGTTCAAAGTTTCAAGGTTTTGTCAACCAAGTGTGTTTGGTTGTTCAACTTCACTTTCATCGATATCTAACTAGCCCAATTCAAGTTGGATTCATTGGCACCTTGTTGTCAAGCATGGCCCTTACTTGGTTCACACCTTTGTTGGAACATCAATCACCTTTGTTCAACAACTTTGAAACGTTTCTTGAAGAGTTCAATGCCATCTTTGGAAATTTGGACAAAGAAAACATGTCTAACATCAAGATATGATCTCTTTGTCAAAGATCACATTCAGTTATGGTATATACATCGAAGTTCAAATAGTTGGCTTGCAATATTTCATGGGGTGAGGCAACACTCATAAATTAGTTCTAGTTTAGGTTATAAGGTGATGTGAAGGATTTGTTACTCACCTTGTTGACCCTTCAACATTGAGTTAGGCCATTGCACAAGCTGTTTGATGTGACAACACGTTTTTTGACCGTTGACAAAAGAGGTGCGATGAACCCACATCAACAACATAAAGGAATTTTGCACCATCGGCAACACAAAATAATTTTTCACCTGCAATGTTAGCCTAGCTTTCGGCAACCTCGCCAAAAGATGATCCCATGTAGATTGATGAGACAAGATTCAAGCCCTTCACAGAACAAAAGAAACATCACTGATGTACAAATAATCTTTGTTTGTATTATGAAAAACTAGGTCATGTTACTTGTGAATGTCCAAAGAAGTGTGGACCACATGTAACATGTGCCATTTATGTTACCAATCCACAACCAGAAGAGTTGAAAAACAAGCATGTTTAGTTCCAATAGGGATTGTGAGGATGCACTTTAATGCATCATGTGATGAAAATGGTCCTAACCTATCTTCAAACCCAACACCATGTTTTTTGGTGCCAACAATTATCAAATGTAGTAAACTTGTGATGATGGAAGCCCAAACATTTCTTTATTTTTGCACATTAGCATGTTTAATGGATAATGAACTGGTGTGAAAATATAAGTTGGCTTTAGTGGAAAAGAACACACTAGTGCCAGTTGAGGTCATTGATGGTCAGAGCTTTTCATCAAGACAAATCACACATGAAACTAAACCATTAGATGTTACCATTAGTTCCCACACTAGCAAGGTTGTCTTCTATGTCATTTCATCTCCAAAAAATCATGTCATCATTAGATTGTCTTGGCTTATTTTACATAATCCATGAGTGGATTAACATATAAGGAATCTTCACTTTGAAACACCATAGCACAAGGCCCTGAAGTGTTAAACCTTCGTTAGAAACATGTAAAAATTGAAGCAAAAGGAAGACCTAGATGGTACAAGAAGATTTAGATGCCCCAAGCCTTTGTTTGTTGGAACAAAAACCTTCATGAAGGCTACCACAAGAGGAGATGCATTCTTGATTTATGTTCTTCCTTCACCAAATGTTGAGCGACATCCACATAAAATTCTTTCCTAGTACCAAGAATTCAAGGATGTGTTTAAGAAAGAAATGTAGACACCTTGCCCAGGCATCAACCATACGACTACACCATTCAAGTTAATCTTTTGGAAGGAGTGCAATTTCCATTTAGACCTATTTATAATTTGTCACAAGATGAAGTTGTAGTGCTTTGTGAATACCTTGATGAAAACTTCAAGAAAGGGTTCATTTGATATTCAAAGTCTTCAACCAATGCTCTTATCCTTTTTATGAAAAAGAAAGATGGCTCTTTGCAAATGTGTATTGATTATTGTGGACTGCATCGACTCACCATAAAAAATCGGTACTTTTTGCCCTTAATCTCATGGTTGTTGGGCCAACTTAATCATGCGAAGGTGTACACCAAGATTGATCTATGTGGAGCATACAACTTGGTGCACATTTGAAAAGGCGATGAATGGAAGATGACGTTTAAAACCCGTTATGACCATTTTTAATATGTTATGATGCCATTTGGCCTTATTAGTGCACTTTTTATTTTCCAACATTTGATGAATAATGTCTTTCATGAATACTTGGATGATTTTGTAGTCTATTCCATCAATAACATCCTCATTTTCTCAAAAAAATGGAGGACCATGAACGCCGTGTATGTATAGTTTTGGAGAAGTTTTGAGAGGTTGGACTTTACACCAAATTAGAAAAGTGTGAATTCCATTAATTTGAAATGGAATTCTTGGGTTATGTCATTTTTGGAGATGACATTCACATTGTCGCAACCCCACTTTCAGGGAAGTGTGAGGTCGCCGCTCACATTCCCGAAAATGGGACTTGGGAGTCCTTCGGGATTCTTGATAATTCATAACGTGATTGCAGGGGTCAAAATACCTCACATTGAGGTGTTCTTTATACCCTTGGAAAGGTCTTGAAGTGTAGATGCACAAATGGATTTGCATGAGCCATTTGGACATTTACAGCATAAGTTATGGTTGAAAGAAAGGTTAGGAGCCAAACTAGCAGTTTGACTCCCAACCACTAAAAGTCGGGAATCAACCCGACCTTGGTGTGTGCAGGTGGAGTGCAACACACTGTTGAAAAGCTCTTAAGGAGAGCTACAAGTTTTCTTTAAACCTTGTCCCAATCGGAGGTTGGAACGAGAAGTTATGAACGCCCAAAGTCCCGGGAGTCCAAACTGGGACAATTTCGAAACTCCGCTTTGGGAGTCTCGGGAAAAAGTGTCATTCAGATGCAAGTGCGACGGAGAGGCACATAAAATATTATATGGGGGAAGGTGGTGGCTTCCCCCGAGTCCGGGCCGTGGTGAGTCAAGTGAGTCTAGAATTGCCCATGGCTTGTCCTAGCACCAAGGGTGCCCCAAAATGCGAACCAACCAACTTGTTGATTGGTTTGAAGCAGGTTCGAGTAAGTGAATAGCTTGTCACTTCTTCTTAATCCCATTCCGGAGCTTCAACACGCCCCTCTACCCCTTTTAGTGCTGAGAGTTGGGAGCGTGCCCTAAGTCCCCCACAATTCCGCAATTTGAGTAACTTAGGCCCAACTTAGGGCTAACTAGGGACTTGGGAGCGTGTCACACATGGATCTTCATAAGGTTCAGACCATTGTTGATTGGGCTACTCTAGCTTCTATTTGAAATGTCCAATGTTTTTTGGATTTGTCAATTGTTATCAATGTTTCATTACCTAGTATTATTCACTAGTGACCCCTTTCACTCAGTTGACGAGGAAAGATCAACCTTTTTCTTGGGGATTTGAAGTTGATAATGCATTTCAACCTTTAAAAACTTCTTTCATGGCTACCCCACTTTTGATTCATGTAAACCCTTCCGAACCTTTTGTTTTAGAGATAGACACTTTCAACTTTGTAATAGGCACCATGTTCTCATAACTTGGAAAAAATAATCTTCTTCATCATGTCAATTTGTATTCTTGTAAATTTTCTCTATAGAAATTAATTACAAGATTCATAATAAATAACTTTTAACCATGGTGGATTCTTTTGAGGAGTGCCATCATTTACTTGAAGGGGCTCAACATGAAATCACTATGTATTTAGACCATAAGAACTTGTAGTATTTCATGACAACTTGTGTTTTGAATCAACATTAAGCTCGATGGGCATTATCCTTGTCTCAATTTTAGTTTGTCATCACATATTGCCTTGGGGGCCGACAAGGGAAACTTAATGCATTGTCTCGTCGCTCATACCTCATGTTAAGGAAGGAGATGCAACCTATGAACAATAATGTGATGTCATTTTCAAACCTAAACATTTTTGACTTTAAGCATTGTCAATAATTCATGATGACAAAACCTTTTTTTGTCAAATTCATGAAAATTTGAAGAAAGATCCTCTTGCTATGGGCATCCAAGGCCAATTAAGGAGTCATCATTAAGTCCATGATTTTTCCAATGATCATGCTAAGTTTGAGTTTCAAAATAGTCTACTTTATTATGATGGTTTTTTGTATGTTTAAGATGGCTTAATGCGACTTCAAATTCTCTAAGTTAGGCACAATGCTTTGGTTGTAAGTTATTTTGGATTCAACTAGACCATGGAGTTAATGTCTCAAAATTATTCATGGTCATAGCTTTGGTAGTATGTGAAAGAGTTTATTAGATCTTGTGATGTTTATGCTCGAACAAAAAATCCTTGTCATTACCTTCATGGTCTCCTTCAACCATTATCGATCCCAACATCCTCATGGTCTTTGATTTCCATGGATTTCATCATAGACCTCCCACCTTCTAGTTCTTATAACTCCATCTTGGTGGTGGTGGATTGTTTGACAAAGATGGGTCATTTCATTTCATGTAATAAAATAATAACTGACAAAAGGATAACCAAGTTATTCTTTAATCATGTTTTTCGGTATCATGGTCTTCCTAAAGATATCATTTTTGATCATGGGCTTTAATTTGCATCCAAGTTTTAGAAATGATTCTTTGAACTTTTATGTGTGAAGGTGAAGTTGTCATCAACTTTCCACCCCCAAATAGATGGGCAAATAAAATGAGTCAATCAAATTTTGGAGTAGTATTTACGATACACAATTAATTATCATCAAAATAATTGGTCAAAACTTTTAACCATGGTAGAGTTTGCTTAGAACAACACAATGCATTCATCAACCTACCAAACACCTTTCTTTGCAAATCATGGTTTGCACCCCAAGTTTGACTATCAAGGTGTGCACAAAGTCATGAATCCAATAGCTAAAGATCAAGCCATGTGATTAGCGGATATTCGATTTCAACTTGTATTTAATTTTTAAAAAACATGAAGGTGATATAAGGAGAATGTTGATGAACATCGAAGGAACAACCCAGCTTCAAGGTCGGGGACTAGGTTTGGCTTTGATGACACCATATCAAGACAACAAGGCCATTAAAGAAGTTGAATCATCAAAGGCTAGGTCCATTCCTCATTGTGAAATAAATCAATGTTGTGACTTTCTAACTCAAGCTTTCGGGTTTTATGAGAATCCATCCTATGTTTTATGTGTTTCCTTGTTTGAACCTTACCACGCATCTACCATTCCAAGAAGAATCCATGATCCCCTTTCATCTATTGAAGTCGATGGTGAACAAGCATATGAAGTGGAGGACATTTTGGATTCACGGGTCTCTAATCATCAACCCTAGTATCTTGTTCATTGGCACGGGTATGATGTGAATGAACACACTTGGGGACCAATCAAGAACCTATCAAATGTTATGGAGAAGGTGCATGAGTTTCATCAACAATATTTGAACAAACCCAAGTTCGTTCCTTGTGGAACGCATCGTTAAAAGGGGAAGTGATGTCATAGATGCTAATGCCATGAGTTCATTCATTTGAATGATCATCCATGACTTGTAATAAACTTGTACCTAACTTTTAATTCATTTTTAATTAACTTCCATAATTAATTTCCATTTGATTCATTGTTCACTTCCAATTCACTTTTAGTTAAATATCAATTCATTTTAATTACTTTTTAATTAATTTTTAATTAAATCTTAATTAAGTCCCAGTTAATTTTTAGCTAATTTTTAATTATGTCCTAATTAAGTTCAGTTAACTCCTAATTAACTCCTAATTAAGTCCTAGTTAATTTTTAGTTAAGTTTTACTTAACTCATAATTGACTATCAATTCAGAAAATTTTGAATAAGCTTTTTTATTCCATGCATACATAGAAGCCTCTTTGGAAGTTTCATTGAGCTAGGTCCCTAAAGGGGTATAAATTAAAATAGGACTCCTCATTTCCATCAATCTATTCAACATTAGTTTTAGGAACAATCTTGCACCATAGCCTTGTCATGTTCTTTTCATGTTCATGTTTACATATGTTAACATAATAGAGATATGTTTTCACATTTGTTTTGCACATCTTGTGTTTTTGTTCTTAATTCTTGTGTTCTTATTTTTGAATCACATAATCTTGTCTTGTTTCTTCTTTGAAAGTTAAATTTAGACCTTTCCTTTATGATACATTCATGGTTGGGGTACACAAAAGGAATGTCTTGCTTGAAAATCATTATAAAGTCATCATTTTGGATGAACACTATGTTTACCACATTTGTCGGTTATTATTTTTTATTTGGTCATTAAACACCCACATATTTCATGGTTAAAATAATATTAATAATTTGTGATTTGGATGAATTTTAGTGTTTTTAAATGTCCTAAAAAAAATTTAGGACCCTTGTCCCACTATACACTTTGACAAAAAAAGAATAGATAAGAATATCATTTTTGTTCCAAATTGTATCAAGTTTAGGCCACCGATAAAGTTATTCATGGTACATTTGTTGGCAACAAAATGAACCACAATGGATGAATACTTTTTGCACCAAGAAGAAGAAGGAAAGTTTAGGAAAAATAAGACAATTTGGCTACAAGGATTAGGACACTTTAAAAATGGTTATTAAAATATTGTTTGGTCTCAACAGGCTTATAAAGAGCTTATAAGGAAGGCCCATAGACATGGGTAAAAAAACATGATAGTTTAAAACCATTTACATGTGTAAAAATAGTTCAATAGTTGGAGGGTTTTAATGAATAAACTAGGACATGTCCTACATTTTAGGTCATCCTAAATCATAACGAATCTAAAGCCTAAGTGTTTGGGGGGAAGACCTTTAAAGTTTATCGAAATGTTTTTCAAGCTTTCTAAAAAGATTCCTCCTCACATTATACACATCTTTGAACCATGATTTGTGAACTTTAACAACTTATGGGAGATTTCAATTAATAATGGCCTTGAAGCATGGTTTGGATTTCAAGCTTGGGTATTGTGCATTGTGTGCATTGTAAGAATTTATCAAACTTCTTTCAAATTGCAAATTTTGTAGTGTTAGATTATAGTTATATGCATATGTCAATGATGGTTTTAACTTAATACAAGCATAAGGTTTGGCATCATCTCACTTTTTTCATTGTTTGAACTGTGGTGTTGGTTGTTTTCTTCTTGCAGCACAACTTCTCATATTTCTGCAAGACATCATTATACCAAACAATTTGAATTAAGATGAATTTGTTGTGTTGATAACCAATTCAAAAAATGCATGTTCTATAGAAATTTCTTACATTCACTAAGTGGTAAGATTTTTTCTACAACAAATGGACCCACATTTGTTCTTTTGTTTCAAACTTGAATTTATTTTGCAAAGTTTTTAGATTCAAATGTGTTGCACTCATTGATTGTAAGTTTAGTCATCTAGTGCAAAAGTTGATTTTATTTTCTTCAACATTTGTGTTTCGGTGATTGATGTTTCTTCTACCAAAAGGCCCATATGGTGAATCAACATTCAAGAAAGGCTATAGGGGGAGACCATTAGACGTCGACTTGCTATAGAGGTGGCTGCAAGGTTTAAGTTGAATGCCAAGAAACAAAAAATAGAGCATTGTAATGTGCAAAGGAAGTAATGTTACAAGGATCTCTGCTTACTACTTCTAAAAGTGTGTTTAATAATTAAAAATCAAGCAATTTTTACATTTGCTCAACATGTTGGCCTTACCCTCCATGAGTTTACTTTTCATGAAGGGATATAATACCAAAAAGTCATAGAGAAATGTTTGGAGCAACCATTTTTGCAACATGTAATCCCTAATTTTATAGTGAATGAAAAAAAATTACGCCAATGTGAAGCCGTTTGTGAAAATCTTAAATCAGTGTGGGAGGGGGGGAGGGGGGGGGTTGAAGTATGGAAGGGGAAAGATCATTATTTTTCTTGCCACATTGTTGTAGCAACAATTGTTTATACACAACGTAGTTCAAACATTTAGGTAACAAAGAGTTGCGTGGGGTTGAATTACAAGTCCATCTAGCAAGCAATGGAACATACATAGTTATTCAACAATGAAGTTGAAGGCATCAAGTGGGTCAAGTCTAATAGAAACTAAAGGAGCAATGCCTTAAGTGAAAATGTTAAGTGCAATGTGATAAAGTGGTGGACTGAAGATACTAGAGTTAGCCTAGACATGAAGGATGTTTTTCATCACTTGGTTGCTACAAAAACTTGGGAGAAACATGCCATTCATTTCCTACAAGAGAGCTAGGTAATTTTTTTTTGTCCCACCAAAGTTTTGTTTGTTTGCTTGTTTTTAAACACTCATTGAAGTCATCTTTAGACTTGTTCAATTTTGTAATTCTCTTCAAGTTCCTAACACCATCCACAATTTGAAAGCCAAAAGTTTGGATCCTTAACTTGATTCAAGAATCTTAATGGCTAATATGCATGTGCATATTCTTATTGCTAGTATTACATATTTTGGTCTACTTCATAACTTCTGTAGGCATGTCAAAAGATAGTGACATTGAATAGGAAATAACGAATTTGAAGAAAGGACTCCTTTAGATTCTAGGGCAAGAATGTTTAATGGAGACCTATTAACTTGTCCATCATACTAGTTTCAAAGGACCATGGATCATTAGGTTAGGAATTTTCATAACTTGGTAAAACCCTTGCATTACTATACAAGTTAATATAAGTTCATTACTAAGGACTCTTTAATCCATTCAGGACTTCAGGATTTTGATAGTCTATTATTTGACTTGTGTTTCCTTGTCCAAGAAGCATTCTTTATTTTGTCCATCTACTTCCCTTTCCTGTTCAAGAATAGAAGTCTAGTCCACTTTCATCCATGTCTTGTTCAAGATTAGGAATCTAGCTAATTTGCATCCCTTTCCTAGCATGTCTAGGACTAGGAATTTAGTCCATTGCAAAAGTCTAGTCAAGGACTAGGAGTTTAATCCAAGACTAGGAATATAGTCCATTATAGGAATCTAGTCTACAACTAAGAGTCTAGTCCATTGTAGGAGTCTAGTTTAGGACTAGGAATCCATTTCCATCGAGCTTTCTTGTTTAGGTCTTGTTCAAGACTAGGATTCCATTCCAAATTTTGCTTCCCTTTCTTACTCATCCACAAATGTTCAGGAATATAAGTCCAGTCCATTTACCTCCCCTTTTTATATTCAAAGATAGAAGTTCAGTCCATTTGTAAATCCTTTTGTTATTCAAGCCTAAGAGTCTAGTCCACTTACATCCTTTCATGTTCAAAATAAAAAGTTTAATCAATATGCGTCCCCTTCCTTTTCAAGAATAGAAGTCCAATCCATGACAAATCACAAGATTTTCAATTTTGGATTGGGCATTGCATGCATATGTTATTTTAGAACTTTGGATTAACTCTTTGTTGAAATTACGTATCTTATAATGTCTTCAACTTTGCTAGAATTACATAATTTGCTACATTTTGGTCATGGCTAACAAAATTGTTTACTAGTTAGACTTTTAAAACTAAATAACAAAGTTGAGGTTTTTTTTTCACGTAGGTGTTTAGGCTACAAAACATCTTGGATCCAAGTATATTTGGAGTGAAAATTTTAGTTGAAACTAAGCTCATGATTAGGAGTTGTGCTTGTGTCTTCATTTTTATTTTTAAAAATTAGTTAGTTAATCTTTTATATTTGGAACTTTTAGATCTGAATAGTTATTGCTTTCAACTTACTATTAAGTATTGCCAATTTTTATTCAAGTCTACATATGATTATTGTCTAATGCAATTGTTGGAGTCCAAATTTGAATCAAGAAGCTCTGATTTTGATCACGAATCCATCTTGTCTCTTTTGCTTTCACCAACTTGTCTTCATTGTCTTCAATCGACTATTTCAAATCTATAGTGTTAAATTTTCTCAAAATGTTCAAGGTGTAGTAAAGTTTATAATCTTTATAATTTTAATTAAACCATATGTTACCTCAAAATTTGGGGTGCAATAATTTTTGGTAGTGTTTATGTCGTAACCTTAGCCTTGGGCTCGCAACCAAGGCAAGGGCTTGCGAAGGCGCGGGCCAAGAGTAACCCGGGAATCACATTTCATGCTCCCGGGAGTACAAGAGAGTGTGAGGGAATGAACCCCCACACTCCAAATGAGCTCCCACTTTGGAAGTTGAAGTCCCAATGGACTCCTAAATTTTTAGAGGGCAATTGCAAAGGTCAAAACTCATTGGATTGAGATGTTCTTTATATCATTCAAAAGCTTTTGGAACTTAGATATCTAAAATGGGCTTGCATCACCCATTTGGACACTTAAAACACAAGTTATGGCCAAAAGAAAGGCCGAGAGTCAAATTGACAATTTGACTCCTGACCACTAAAAGTTAGGAATCGTCCTAATTTCCTCGCGTGAAGGTGGCGTGCGACATATTGTTGAAAAGATTTTGACAAGAGCTACAACTTTGCTTTAGACCTCATCTCAATTGGAGGTATGCACGTAAAGTTATGGGCCCCCAAAGTCGTAAGAGTCCCAACTTTGAGAATTTTGGGACTCCCATTTGGGAGTCTCGGGACAAAATGCCATTTGGATGCTGGCCCCGTGGCCAGGCATAGAATATATTATAAGGGGGAAGGTGGTGGCTTCCCCCAAGTCCGGGCGATGGTGAGTCTTGTGAATTTGAGTTTGCTCATGGTTCGTATGTGCACCAAAACTACTCTAGTTATGCACTAACCAACTTGTTATTTGGTTTATGCAAGTCCGTGTGAGTGATTGAAGTGGTTATCAATCTTCCTAGTCCCATCTTGGAGCTTAAACACGCCCTTCTACCCCAAAATGCTACAAGCCTGGGAATGTGCCCCAACTTCTTACTTTTCCGTTGTTTTCATCTTAGACTCACATTTGAGTCTATTGAGGAGGTTGGGAGTGCGTCCATCTTGGTGCATATTACTTACCAAATGAATTTAGCATGGGACCACAAATAGTATGCGATTAACAATTGAATATCACTACTATTTTTCAGATGATCGGAAATATGACAACCTATTTGTGCAATATGCATTTGTTTTGCATTGGCATCACTTAATTTCAAACATCCAATTGTTTAAAATGCACTATGTATGGAATGATGGCTATGCTAGTTAGTTCAAGGGCGCACACTCTTAGTTCCATGTGGCAAGATATCCTAGGTTCCTTCTTGGTTGCATGATGCAATGGAATTACTAGGGTATAGGGCATGGAAAAGGCCCCCATGATGGTGAGGTAGCTTGCTTCAAACAAGCCATCAAGAAAAAACAACTCAAACTTGGAGGTGAGAATCTACAAAATGCTCATGATGTGGTTTTGTACCTTCAAAGAACAATGGGCCAATCTCATGTTGCATATGAAGGTGCCAAAAAATATGTTAAACGATTTTTTTGGGAAGTGAAAGTTGGGGATGTGGATAAAACTCAAGGTTTTGATTACAAAACAATGCTAAGATCTTGATTTATGCATTTAGTGCAAACAATCAATGTATTAAATAATGCCCTTTTGGAGGTGAGAGAATTCTCCTACTTTTGTTGCCATTGCATAGATGTTGCGTCAAGAAATTATATTTCAGGGGGCTATGTTGAGCCATGGAGGTTGGTCACATTGGAGCCTTGTCATTCAAGAGGTGCTCTTTACAATGTTGAATATGATGAAATTGATTAGGGAATAGTGGAAGACAATAATGAACCAGTTGCAAGTTTGAAGGTGGGAGACAATTTTGTTGTTGTGGTAGCACCTGGTAATAATGAAGGTGTTGATTTCTTCATCTTGCAATGTATCAAACAAATGCACATCATGCAAGAAGATGTAGGGCTAGATGATTGGGGCAATTTTGTGGAAAAGGGTGATGAAATTGTTATCATCATTATTATAAGCAATCTGGCACAAGGAAATCATCTTATGTGTTGATTAGGGACAAAGGCCCAACTTTCATCTACTCTCATTTAGTGTGTGCTTCCAAATTTTTTATGGTACTAACAATGCACAAATAGAAAGGTGGTTCCATTGCTTATAGTCTACATAGTACTACATTGAAACAAATTAAGTTTGTCTTAGAACAACATGGGGTTGTAGATTTTAACAATGAGTAAAGCCTAGTTTAGATGTTTTGTAATATTTCATTCATTTGTTAATCTTAACAAGTATGCATTTTCCAAAATGTGAGCACATTGGAGAACTATTAGCTTATGTGTTTGGCAATTACTGAACTTAATAGAAATTACTAACAACTACATGTACAAATTTGTGTTGCATGCACTACAATTATATGGATGGCTTTTGTGGTGTATCTAGGGTATAATATTCAATAGCTAATATATTTTGAACACTTCTGTTTCAAGTGCACTTGGTGAGGGGCCTGGGGTGTTAGTACTTAGTACAAAGATGCAATTCATACATAGATCAGAGTTTGTAGGTGAATCAACTAACACAAGTAAAGGGAGTTCAAGGGAGTTCATTTATTGGTTTTCTTAAATTGTGCTTTGTAGTCTTGAGTTTCAAATTGTTCAAATTTCATTGAACATTCTTGCCCATGTTAGCTCTCAGTCTTGTAGGGCTTAAACAGTGGAAAGATTCAACATGGCACTCCCCTACTTGAACTCAAACAATTAAGAACCCAAATAGTTAGAAACCTAAGTAAGAATTCAAGTGCCTAAAAATTTAGGTAGTTAGGAACCTAAACAAGAACTTAGGAACTTTGGGAACTAGGAACCTAGTCATGATGAACTCAGGAATTTGATAATCATGAACCCAAGTAGGAACTTAGGAACTTTGGCAATCAATAACCCAAGCACGATGAATTCATGAATTTAGATAGTCAAGAACCCAAGCAATTTAACTCATGAACTTTGGCAATCAAGAACTTAGGCCAAATTAACTTAGGAATTTAAATAGTCATGAACCCAAGACATTTAAGAATTCAATAATTCCTTCACAACCAAGTATTCAAGAACTTAATCCAAGGTCTTGTTAAGAATTCATGAACTCAAGGATCTCATTAGGAAAACTTTCACACCATTGGTGAAATGTACATTTTTTTAATGATATGAAATGTAATAAAGAAATCATTGAAATTTGCACAATTTTGGAACTCTCTATAAATTTTAACATGAAAATGGATGAATGAGACTAAGAGCTACACTAAGAAGTCTGCATTCCATAACTATTGGGGGCAACATATCACCTCACATAAAGTAAGAATATGAACTACCTCAGCTCGCATATTGCCTTCAAGCCTTGGCAATGGACTAAACATTTGGGTAAGATCATGATTAACCATCTATGAACAATCAAACAAAACAGAACAAATCATATGCAGTCTCCTTACAATGTACAAAATGATGATCAAAATCACATATGTATGCAAAAATAAGCATACTTAGATATCCAACTTTTACACTTTGAGCTCCTCAAGCCTCCAAATTGAATATGTCAAAAAAATTTGTAGCATTGTTGTCTGCAAATTAAGAATTGAAAGTATTTTTTGGCCAACCAAAACTCCACAAATACAACACACATTTGACATAGGCAAAATAGGATTTGGAATCAATTTCCATACCCTACCCCCTCATTTCTTTGCTTGGTCAAATGTCTCAAGGTATTCCATCCTCCAAACCTTGTATCTAAAACAATGACAACCCTCAATACAAGCTCTCATTCATAGTTCACCATTAATTATAACATTCTACCTATCAAAGTGTAAGACTATAGGAACTTGCTAGATGAAGATTTACCCCAAATGCACCAACAACATCAATCCCACTCTTTGGGATTCCAACTTGTACACACAAAATAGAATCTGGTCAAAACACAAAATAATGACTTTTCCACATTCAACAAAGTGTGAGTATCTTGCTTGGAAAACATACCAAGGCCTGGACATTACAATTGAATTCAGGTTGTATATATATATATATATATATATATGTATTAAGTAAGTTCAATCTACACATGTATGCACTATTGTTTGTGATGATTGTAAACTTAAATGACTTGATATATTGAAGTCAAAAGGAAGCATTAAATGTGAAATGTTTATGGACTGATTATTATGGTTTTATGGATAAATTTATAGCATACCTATTACACAAAGCTAGAAGTTTCCATGACTGATCTATTTCCTAGCCCTTAAACATATAACATAAACCCATGACTATACAACATAAGACTTGAACAAAAAATAATAGTACAAAAGCCATGGATTTTCTTCCATCAATGATTGATATAAGATTTAACCTTTTGAAAGTGGTAATTACATTTGTTGTAGCATCAAGTTTTAATTGCTTTGCTTTCACCTCCCCAAGTGCACCCCCCCCACTATGCCCTATCACTTTTCATTTGGTGTTGATTGAAATACCTCCATAGCTCAAGCTTTGCAACAAACTACAAACATTTGTATGCAAGTAAACTTGGTCTTGAAGCTCAATGAAAATCAATGCCCACAACAAAAATTTAAATCTACCTAGTTTCTAAGCACAAATGTATACAAAGACAATTGAAATTCAATCAAAATGTTTTCATATCTGCAATGAAAACTACATATTTATTCCATCATATTGGATAGTTCAGGTTGAAGTAGCCCATCACATGCACTTCAATTGTGACCTACAAAAGCTTAGACGTATCCATGCCCTACATGATATTTTGTTGATTTATAATCCAAATGTCTTTGAATCTATTAGTTCTTTGTTTGATATTTCTTATCAAATTAAGACAAAAGCTATAGAAACAACTTTAGGTAAGAACCATTAGGCCTATCTAGTTGATAGGTTGCCATGCATAGTAATTACTAAAAATGATTCTAAAACATAATAGCCAACTTGACATGCCACTCATGATTCAAATTGAAGCTTCAAATAATGTGGCATTTTCCTAGGATAACATGGACCTAGTACTATAGGCTATAATAAGAATTGAAAACTAAAAAAACCCATGTGCAGGATTGCTAGATAACTCAATGGGTAGAAGGGACAATTAGATACCTACACTTGGGAAAGTACTTAGAATGGCAAAGACCAAGCACAATTTAGTTTCCCATTTTCTTGTCATGCTGAATAAATAAACCACATCAATATAAACAACCTAGATATTGGCCAACATGAGAAGAATTGAAATTTGATTTGCATTATATTTATATATATAACTTGAAGCTCAAATACAATGCAAATACATGCTTTAAAATTGTAGGACTACTAAGTTTTTTTTTTTGTCCTTTTGCTTTTGGGGCAGAAATTACACTAGTTTGCGTAAGGCATGGTTCAGCTCCTGGATTGGGGAGTGTGGGATTTCTTTGCTTGACATTAGGTTTAAGCATTGTTTCTTGCATTTTAGGTTGAATACTAGTCGACAAAGATAGTACACTCAAGATTGTGTTTTTTTTTGCAACAGGTTTTAGGGCAGGTTCAAGTACATTTAGTTTAGGCTTTTCATTTGGCAAGGTAATATCCTTTGAAATGTGGCAAGGTGATAAACATGGATTCACATTGTCTATGAATGAATTTGTGGTTGGTATCTAGAATCCACTAGTATCATTATGTGTAATATGACCAATTATTTTTTATGGACCAAACTGAGGAGCTAAAAGAGATGCACACTATTGGACAAACCATCATTCTCCTCATGGTTGTAAGTGTCACTATCAAAATCCCAACTGTTTTGATCTTCCAATAAGTCCTCAACTATTGCTTTCTTTGGTGCTTTTTTAAGCTTCCTTTTGGAACACCTAGTTTGTTCTTCTTTGGCTTAAGTAGCTAGGGTTCTTTTGATGCATCAAATTCCTTTGTCAATGAAAGGACCAAAGGGTTTACCATAGGGATAGCTACAAGTTTCCAATGCCAACTAGCTATGGCCTCCACACAAATTGGACAATGTGTTAAACCTTGGACATAATTAAAACACGTATGCATGGCCACATGTTGCAACAAAAAGAATGGTACAAATTAGGATTACATCGAATATTATAATATATATTCTCTAAAGATTCAATATGTGAAAAAATCAATTAGGTCCATTCATGATTGGGGTACCAAAAAGGAGTGTAACTGAAAAAGGACAACAAAGGACAACTTTGGATTTTTGTTTATCTTACATTATTATAATTGGAGTGGATTGTTGTATGCCAATAGATAAAATGATGTCTTCTTAAATTAATAAAAATATTTAAAAATAATTTTGATACTATGTTAATGTCATTTTGAGTCCTATAAACTAAAGGAATCAAATGTCTAAAGTGCATTTTTTAAAAAGTAATCAAAAGGAGGGCATAAAATTATACAATTGATTTCAAATTTTTTGTACAACAAAAACATGCCCCTTTCTATGAAAATACATGTTCATTGGATGAACTTGATGAGAAACCAAATCATTCAAAAATTTCGAAATCTTGAAATTTTGAAGGAAAATGTTGCAAGGCAAAGGAGTCATTTTCAGAAGCTTTTGATAAAAAAATAATGTTCAATGGGTTCAAAATGTTTAGCTTTAGATGTAAGTCACATGTGTTGGAAATAAACATGCTAAAAAACATGTTTGTTTGTCCATTTAAACTTATTTTGGGATTTTTAAGGATTTTTTGCATTTCTAGCATTAAACTAAAATATTCATACACAATTATGTATGATTGTGAAAAATCACCATTAACACATGAATTATCTTATATTGGACTATTCAATTTTTCTCACTTAAGTTTGTTTCATGTAAATATTATTTGTAAAAAGTAGCTTAAATTTTTAAAAAAGTTTTATTCCTTTTTTGGTACCTCAACTATGAATGGACCCAATTATGCATATATAAATTGACCTTTAATTGTCCAATCATGTGTTCTCAGAGATATTAGTTCATAAAAAACAAACAATCTGAAACACACATTAAAATTCAATATTGACTTCAAGTAGGACATGTATAATATTAAGTACCTCTATTGAAATTATGGATGGTTGATTAAAACAAACAACACATTCAGTAGGCTGGATGGTTTTTGAAACAATTAGCACATCTTGCTATGGACATTGGGTAAACAAAGATTGCATTTAGTTTGGAGAAACATCATTAGAGGTAGATTTTGCATTCAATGGCAATTTACACTCCTTAATATTTCCATGGTTAGAATTTGAAGCACCATGTTCATTGATTAATGACCTAGTCTTTGTAATAAACAATTACACCACATGAAATTAGGTACAAACTCCAATTATGTAACTTTACAACAAATCCAAGTCTGATGTACATATCATTCAATAAAAAAAATTGAAATAAAACATATTAAAGAATACATGTTCAAATTTCATATTCACAAATTGTGATACATGTACATATATTAAGCTAGTAGCCATGAAAGGAATGGAATTCATGTGCTTTCAGGACCTTCATGAATTGATGATGAAGTTTAGGACAAAGGTTCAAATAGAAGTTCCTATCCAATGCAATCATGACACATCATGAGCTTCATCATTAAACATGAAATGATTTGTTGAAGTTTAATATAGAACTCCATGACACATGGGTGGTTTAGGACTAAACATGTAATCAAGACACCTAGGTACTTTAGGACTAAACATGTAACCATGACACTTGGGTGTTTTAGGATTGAACATGAAATATAGTCCAAAATTACATGACATAATTTAAGACAAAAGTTTTTGGAATGCAATTTCATGACACTAGTCCTTTTTTCAGGACTCAAATAAGGAATTAACAAACCTCAAGAGACCTATCCAACATGCGCCATACTTGAAAGGAATCTATTAAAAGGTTCATGATATCTATCCATCATTGAATGGTAAAAAGTTTGTAGACTTACAATATGTTCAAAATAGATCTATCCTTTGTTTTGCACAAGTCAATAGACTTACAATATACTCAGTCATCAATCCAATTTTTAAACAAACAAAAATGCAATCCATGTAAGTCCAAAGTCTAATCAATGTCATGTCAAGTAGGAAAGATTCCAAACTCAAGTCTTTATTGCAAGGTGCAATCAAGTCTATTAGTTTAACCAATTGATAACATGAATGGATTACAAAACACATCAATACATAAGATTTGAAAAAAAATGTTCACCAAGAACCAAACAGATTAGGAAATAGTAAAAAGACAAGTGAAAACAACCAAGAATCATGATTTAAGTTTGAGATGCACTAGATTGAAATTTTTAAAAAGATGGAAATAACTTACAAGACAATAGAAGTGTTGGATCTTTGAATGGGTTGGTGGTGTTTTGTCCAACTAAAAGGGTATTGGTAAGAAAACTAAAATCAATTCCTGGACAACTTCGTATACCCCATGTTACACACCATTGCTTTGAGAATGAAGATTCACAACCAACAATTTCACATTTTGATGAAGATAAAACATACATTGCCACACATGACCAAGGGTGGAATGTGTGTCCACATTTAGCTACTAAGAAGTTGTTGCAAATATACCACAGTCCACACAATGGACAAACATTGAGATCACATGATCTTTTCATTGGCACTATGGGGTACAAAATAAAGGCACTAGATAAAAACTCACCACCCCACCTCCATTCATCTTTTATACTTGGTCACCAATAGCCTATTGCCTTGTACCAAGGTGACACTTTGACGTCCATGCTCAAATTCTGCTTCAAAAGTAGACAATCTACCTTCTAAAATTTTCAATTCCCTTTCATAATATTGGAACTTTTGGCCATATAGATATTCATTTTTTAAGTTCAAGCTTTTATCAATATGTTCATCATTCTAAAACTTGTTTAACCCACTCACAATTTAAGTTTTACACTCTGCAAACTTTTTTTCCAACTTCTCTCTCTCCAACTCATCCTCTCCGGATCTTGACAAATCTTGTAACCTGAGCTTCAAACCTAATTCCCTTTCCTCACTGACCTTTAGGGTAGATTGTAAGGATTGGATCCGGGCACTCTTCAAAATCTTGATGAACCTACAAGTGCATCAATCACATGTCCTTTGTTACATATTCAGCTTGTCTATGCCAACCTTTAATATCATTCTTTTCTACACTCAATTTCTCTATCTTGGTTTTCATATGCTCAAAAAACCCCTTCTTGGATTATAGAAGATCCCTAATTCCATCTATCTCTGATACATACCAAGACAAAAGGCATAATGCTTTGAGATTTAGGGTTTTATTATTTGATGTCAAGGTCGACAAATTGGATGGTGCAACTTTTCTCCTTTCAACTTTGGTTGGACCTTTCATTTGTTCTAAAATAAGGTCCATGGGTTCTTTTACTTCACTCAACAAAGGACTTATTTGGTCTTTTGTTTGAGAAATGGTGTGGCCAAACTTTGTTGTTGGTTCCATCTGTAATTGCTTCTTGGAATTCGTTGCACCAATTTTAATTGCCTTGATCCTTGTTGCTTTTTGTTTTGCATCCTTTACAATTGACTTTTGCTTCATGAGCTGAGCACCAAAAGTTGCCCAATTCACATGCTTGCCTTTTGATTCAATAACAATGGCTCTTGCAAATAACACTGTGAGTTGCTTATTGCAGATTTTATTCTTCCCAATGACCAAACAATAAATCTTCTTTATTAATTTTACCGTCTTTGCATCTAGGCACTGATCATAGTTCTAACCATTTTTATTCAATCTAGGCCTAAAAAAATTGTTTATGTTTTCGATGCTCACATCAACATTTGCAATTGTTAGTGATAGCACATCTTCACCATCATTACAAAGACCTTGATGTTTTGCAAACTAGGTGGCATCAAATGTAGGAGGAACCTCTGCCATCCCTATCCAAACCCATGGTAACAAAAATCCTTATCAAGTAAAATGTAAAATTTGCAACTTTAATTAACTATAATAGTGCAAATTCCATGTAGTAATTTAGTATCTAGGTGAAGCTACTATGATAACTATGTACCAAAGACTTCAAAATGAGCTTTGATTCACGTATGACAATGTAAGATTTGAGGTTGAAAATGCTGCATGTGCATGTATAGCTTTACATGCATGAGACAAAGGATGAAGGAAAACAAATTTCAAGAAATCCATGGATATATCATTGAAATGGCAATGGTGTCAAGCCTCAACATTGTGTGAGAATTTTGCATGGGAAACAAATCTTTAGACATGCACACTTTAATGTGTTCAAATGTGCGCGTTGGAGGGAAAGTTGGAGCCAAATGCATAAGCATAGTGTATGTTCAGTAAGGGGGGAATGATGCATCGAAACAAGTGCACTTGGGTGGAAGATGAAACAAAAAACCCTAAAATGACACACCCAATTGCTCCAACATGTTGGCGTTTGCCTATTCATTTAGTCACACATGTGAACTTAAGAATGGGGACACCCTATGACAAATTCAAATTAATACTTAAAAGTTGGCCTATGGACATAGGAGTTTTGAAACTTTTTGGGACAGTCCTGGGGGAGTAATGGTTCCTACTGTGGCACCCAACCATGAATATACCCTTTAACCTTTATTTTTGTGGTTCTTTGTGTCCTTGACACCATGTTTCAACAAGGTTACCCCAGCCTTCCATTGATTAATTAGCTTCAAGTTGAAGTAGGATGTCATTGGGGGTGGGGGGTTGTAACAAGATGTGGGGGGAGAATTAAAAAGAAAAGACAAATAGTGAAGGGGTGGAGTTCGGGAGAGCCAAGATTGAATGAAGAGAACGAATTTCAAGCTTGAGCTTGGATAATTACAACAAACATAGGAGACAAAGAAAAAGAGGGTGGAGATTAGAAAGCTTGGACAAAAGGAAGAGAAAGATATATATATATATATATATATATATAACCTTGACCTAGGGAGATAAAAAGAATGATGGCCATGGAGAGAGATCAAATGATGGCCAGGGAGGAAAAAAAAACTTTGAATGGCTAGGGAAAAAGAGAGTTTCAACAAAGGGGAGAGAGAGAAAAAACAATGGCTAAGGAAAGAAAGAGAGATAGTTTCAGTAGACGGGAAAGAGTGTGTGCACCTTTGGATGCGTTGTAACAAAGAGGAGAAAGAGAAAACTTCAACATTAAGGAGAGAAAGAGGGAGATTCGGTAGAAGGGAGAAAACGCGCCCACCCTTAGATCTGTTCTAATAGTTAGAAGAGAGAAAGCTTCAACACAAGGGAGAAAGAGAGCTTCAATGCCAGTGAGAAAGAAAGAGGAGATTTGGCATAGGGGATAGAAAGATAGCTTCAACACTATGGGGAGAAAGAAAACTATGGCTAGGGAGAGAAAAAAAACTTCAGAAAAAGGGAGAAAGTGTGCACACCCACAAGATGTGTTGCAATAGAAAGGAGATAAAAAAGGGAATGATGGCCATGTCAAGGACATGAAGAACCATAAAAATAAAGGTTAAAGGAGAAGTCTAAGTCTAATTTTCAAAAAAGGAACAAGACAAGATTATGTGATTCAAAAACAAGAACACAAGAATTAAGAATAAGAACATGAAATGTGCAAAACAAACGTGAAAATGGATTTTTATTATGTTAACATATGCAAACATGAACATGAAAAGAACATGACAAGGTTATGGTGCAAGATCATGCCTGAGATTGATGTTGAACAAACTGAAGGAAATGAAAGGTCCTATTTTTATTTATACCCCTTTGGGAACTTAACTCAAGGAAGCTTCCAAAGAAACTTTTATGTGTGTATTGAGTAAAGAAGATTCTTGATAACCATCCTAACTGAAAGTTAATTAGAAGTTAACTAAAATTTAATTGAAAGTTAACTTGAATTTAATTATAAATTAATTAATAATTAACTATAAGTGAACTAAGATTTAACTAAAAATGACTTAAAAGCCAACTGGAAGTGAACTATGAATCAAGTGGCATTGAACTAAAACTTAATTAAAACTTAATTAAAAGTGAATTGAAATTAAACTAAAATTTAAGTACAAGTTTATTATAAGTCATGGATGATCATTCAAATGAATGAACTCCACGGCATTGGCATCCGTGACACATGGCCTTTTGTTAACATCCTTGCCTTTGCCCTTGTTCTAGCTTTTGATTGTGCAACTGTTGAAATGCCCAAGTTGACGCCTTTGTACCCTAAAGGATGGGTTAAAAAACTAGCTTGGAAGTTTTAATGAAATCTATCGCTTACTTCCCTAACTATTAGTGTTGACCAGGTTTGGTTGAAATCTATTCTATATAATTTTTCAATTAGCCTTTGAGCTACTATGTCTATAACACTATGTGAATTTGTTGCATGCCTTTTCTTTGTTTCCTTCCTTTCCTTTTTCCTTTGTTCTTTAATTACTTTTGTTGCTTCTTTGTCCATAATGTTTTGACACATAATTTGTAAATATTTATCAAAAGTAACAACATGGGATTGATTGTAGTTAATTAACAACTTTTTGCCACGTGTTTTCCTTGTAGGTAGATGTGAGAGGGACAACAAATTTTGAAGGCAAATTGGTGTTGGAGCTCTTCTAGAATGAAACAACTCCCTTTATATGCATTTGTAGGTTCACATAGATCAATTATGTAATCTAAGGTACTTTCTGTTCTTGTATCTTCTATGATACTAAGACTTGCAAGCTCTTCCACATAGTAGCTTAATAACTATTCTTACCCATCAACATCATTTCTAGTTGTAGCATGCTCATCTATAGAGGTGGTTATGTTGATTAATTTTGCAATTATTCCATTTTCACCCCAACCTTCAATATCATTCATTGTTTCATAAGAGTTTTCTACATTGTCTTCATCTGATGTGTCGTTGTTGCGATCAATAGTGTAGAGTTCACTAGGTTTAGTCCTTCCATCCATAGCCTTTGGATTAAAAGGCTAGATTCTTATAACCTAAAACCCATTCTTGATGCTTCTTTTGGACAAAACTACATTTAATGACTTATCTACCCTGTTGCAAATGTAACCTTGTTTGGTTTATTGTAATTGTTTCTAACCATGCTATTATCTTTTTCTTTTTGAAAGCTATTTTGAAGGGCTTAAAATAGCTCACATCTAAAGGGTGCAAGGCATGGGATGTCGCAACCCTAGCTTTGGGCTCGCGACCAAGGCAAAGGGGTTGTAAGGTTGTAAGCCAAGAGGAAGTCCGGGAGTTAAGCCAAGAGGAAGCCCGAGAGTTAAGGTAAGAAAAAGCCCGAGAGTCACATCACATACTCTTGGGAGTGTTAGAAAGTGTGAAGGAGCATGAGGGAGTGAACCTTCACACACCCAAGACAACTCCCACTTTGGGAAATGGAGTCCCAGTGGACTTCCAAAACTTTAGAGAGCGATTGCAGGGGTCAAACCTAAATGGATTGCGGCGTTCTTTATATCATCGGAAAGCTCTCAAAACGTAGATGTCTGAAATGGGCTCGCATTGCTCATTCAGACATCTAAAACACAAGTTATGGCCAAAAGAAGGGCCAAGAGTCAAATTGCCAATTTGACTCCCGACCACAAAAAGTCAGGAATCGACCCGATTTACTTAGCTTCAGGGGGCGTGCCACATATCGTTGGAAAGTTCTCAACGAGAGCTACAACTTTGCTTTAGACCGCACCTCAATCGGAGGTCTTCTCGCAAAGTTATGGAGTTCCAAAGTCGCGGGAGTCCCAGCTGGCGGGATTTCGGGACTCTCACTCGGGAGTCCTGGGAAAAAGAGCCATTTGGATGTAGCCTCTGTGGAGAGTTGCAGAGTATATTATAAGGGGGAAGGTGGTGGCTTCCCCCAAGTCCGGGCCGTGGTGAGTCTTGTGTGTCCGTGTTACCCGTGGCTCGTCCAAGCACCAAGGGTGCTCCAATTATGCACTAATCACTTTGTGTGAGTTGTGTGCAGGCCTGTCGCAACCCTAGCCTTGGCTCGCGACCAAGGCAAGGGGGTTGCAAGGGTGCGGGCCAAAAGGAAGCCCGAGAGTCACATCAAGACTCCCGGGAGTGCAAGAAAGTGTGAGGGAGTGGAC
>Ga0116229_10000390_pt1 | contig 56660 bp, 42 predicted proteins | sample S1TSphgellanicum_3_FD_87313 | JGI IMG/M metagenome (GOLD analysis project Ga0116229, IMG submission 87313) | Host-associated microbial communities from peat moss isolated from Minnesota, USA - S1T2_Fc - Sphagnum magellanicum MG | ecosystem: Host-associated > Plants > Peat moss > Unclassified...
AATGGTTTCAATCCCTAATAGGGATTTTATGAATTTGAAACCTTCTTAGGGAAGGTTTGCGGATTGCTAATTCTCGTTTCAATCCCTAATAGGGATTTTATGAATTTGAAACCTTCTCCTGGCTCCCCCAATCCATCTCCTTCTACGATGGTTTCAATCCCTAATAGGGATTTTATGAATTTGAAACATTAAAATATTGCAGTTTCACGCACGAACCACCTAGTTTCAATCCCTAATAGGGATTTTATGAATTTGAAACGAGCGTTTACGAGTTCCAGCTTGAAAAGTAATTGCAGGTTTCAATCCCTAATAGGGATTTTATGAATTTGAAACTTCATCTTATTTATTCTACAGGAGACATCATTTAAGGTTTCAATCCCTAATAGGGATTTTATGAATTTGAAACTGCCAGAATTCTTAGGGATGTGCGCATGAAATTGCAGTTTCAATCCCTAATAGGGATTTTATGAATTTGAAACAATGACAGCGATATTCGCAGATCTTCTCATTAGTGTAACAGGTGTTTCAATCCCTAATAGGGATTTTATGAATTTGAAACTCCTCTGCAAAATCTAGTGGTGTTAATGCGATCGTCTAGTTTCAATCCCTAATAGGGATTTTATGAATTTGAAACCTGGGACACTTTATACAGTAGCAAGCGCAACTACCAAGTTTCAATCCCTAATAGGGATTTTATGAATTTGAAACCTCATGTTGAGCGATAAACTTATGGTCTCCTTCTGTTTCAATCCCTAATAGGGATTTTATGAATTTGGGCGTTGCTGAATTATAGGATGATTTTGTTTAATACGAAACCAAGTTTCAGTCTTTCCAGTCTCTAATTCATCCCGTATTTATGCAACGCCTGAATTTGAAACGCCCAGCAGAAAGTTTTTGCAGATTCTCTAGATCTGTTTCAATCCCTAATAGGGATTTTATGAATTTGAAACCGCCAGATGGTGAGTGTATATCTAATTCTTGCCTGTTTCAATCCCTAATAGGGATTTTATGAATTTGAAACCGCACCATCCGAGTAGAGAGTGGTTCGCCATTGGTGTTTCAATCCCTAATAGGGATTTTATGAATTTGAAACGCTACTGGGATTGTAGTTGATTTACCCATTTGGATTAATGAAGTTTCAATCCCTAATAGGGATTTTATGAATTTGAAACTCTAACGCGCACAGTTGAAAGACTTAAGGGCGCTCCAGATGTTTCAATCCCTAATAGGGATTTTATGAATTTGAAACTTTAAGGCGTTCGTACTTATCTTCTACTTGATCGTTTCAATCCCTAATAGGGATTTTATGAATTTGAAACGAGTGAGTTCAAGTATTGCTTTTTCCACATACTCAGTTTCAATCCCTAATAGGGATTTTATGAATTTGAAACCTAAATCCTTGAGTGATTAACCAGTACATCTGTATTATGTTTCAATCCCTAATAGGGATTTTATGAATTTGAAACTCCAAGGATTTCCGTCAGGATCACCATTCACCAAGTTTCAATCCCTAATAGGGATTTTATGAATTTGAAACATTAAGCCGTTGCCTGTATCAAGTATGGATAGTAAGTTTCAATCCCTAATAGAGATTTTATGAATTTGAAACCGCAGATAGTTAAACGCTGCTTTTCTGCAATCTTCAGTTTCAATCCCTAATAGGGATTTTATGAATTTGAAACAGCTGAAGCTCCCAGTCATAAGCCACCTCACCATGGTTTCAATCCCTAATAGGGATTTTATGAATTTGAAACGAAAGGTTGCCGCTAGAGGGCGGCAGCCATGTAGTTTCAATCCCTAATAGGGATTTTATGAATTTGAAACACATTATCAGGAGACTCGGAAGCCGAGTAATCCGGGTTTCAATCCCTAATAGGGATTTTATGAATTTGAAACTGTCCATCAGGAGAAATAAACCCGCCGGAATCTAAGTTTCAATCCCTAATAGGGATTTTATGAATTTGAAACTTACCCGTAGGATCTCCATTTACAAGTACTATAGTCGGTTTCAATCCCTAATAGGGATTTTATGAATTTGAAACTGCAAAAAACACAACTAGAACAAGTGTTTGTCCAGTTTCAATCCCTAATAGGGATTTTATGAATTTGAAACACTCAAGGAATTGTGTATGTGAAGGATTAGAGATAAGTCGTTTCAATCCCTAATAGGGATTTTATGAATTTGAAACTTAAGGGCTATAAAGCTCCAAGGGTAAATATTATGTTTCAATCCCTAATAGGGATTTTATGAATTTGAAACAACAAATAAATGACCAAATAAATGTAGTTTCTAAGTTTCAATCCCTAATAGGGATTTTATGAATTTGAAACCCAAGCCCGTTTGCTCCGAAACCCGCACCTACGGGTTTCAATCCCTAATAGGGATTTTATGAATTTGAAACCCCCCCGGGTGGGGGCGCTCTGATTGCTAGCGCAATGTTTCAATCCCTAATAGGGATTTTATGAATTTGAAACTTTCAGCGCCTGCCGCAGTATCGAGAGTGCTTAGAAGTTTCAATCCCTAATAGGGATTTTATGAATTTGAAACGGATTAGGGATGTACTGGGGAAGCGTAGTAGCTGGTTTCAATCCCTAATAGGGATTTTATGAATTTGAAACTTGTTATTTCTCCTCTTCAGGCTAGAGCTTTGTTTAAGTTTCAATCCCTAATAGGGATTTTATGAATTTGAAACCTCCATAAAGATATCACATCCATGTCATTTAGTCGTTTCAATCCCTAATAGGGATTTTATGAATTTGAAACCTCTTATTCTTTCTCCTCTTCAAGCTCGAAGTTTGTATAAGTTTCAATCCCTAATAGGGATTTTATGAATTTGAAACTCGGAGTATCAAAATGAGCGATTACAGATTTGGACTAGTTTCAATCCCTAATAGGGATTTTATGAATTTGAAACGGCTATTTTTTTAAGCGCATGTTCTGAACTTGAAGGTTTCAATCCCTAATAGGGATTTTATGAATTTGAAACTTGAGCGTTCCAGATTATTCGACTTCTGAGACTCCGGTTTCAATCCCTAATAGGGATTTTATGAATTTGAAACTAACCCCCTTATAGGTAGCACCTCAATGTCTCTTATAGTTTCAATCCCTAATAGGGATTTTATGAATTTGAAACATGGAGGATTTGCAGCAGGAATATGCTCAGAAGCTTGGGTTTCAATCCCTAATAGGGATTTTATGAATTTGAAACATGATTTTGATATATCAGACGATATATCAAGAAAAGTTTCAATCCCTAATAGGGATTTTATGAATTTGAAACAGCAGCTACACCATAGTCTACACCAGCAATCTATGTTTCAATCCCTAATAGGGATTTTATGAATTTGAAACATTTGTACTATTATAGATAAAAATCTATACATTATGTTTCAATCCCTAATAGGGATTTTATGAATTTGAAACGAAAATTGATTTTAAGATTTTTAATCAAGATGTGTTTCAATCCCTAATAGGGATTTTATGAATTTGAAACTGCTACTATGCCATAGACAACCGATAAAAAATGGTTTCAATCCCTAATAGGGATTTTATGAATTTGAAACTTGATTCTGACAGGGGACGTATACGCTTACGGTGGTTTCAATCCCTAATAGGGATTTTATGAATTTGAAACTAAAAAGCTTTCATCGGGAAGTTTTGATTGTCCGAGTTTCAATCCCTAATAGGGATTTTATGAATTTGAAACCTGCAAGTATGCCAACAATCAGAATCTTTAAGTTATGTTTCAATCCCTAATAGGGATTTTATGAATTTGAAACTCCAAATCCTGGAGTTCCAATGCCACTCGGCATGTGTTTCAATCCCTAATAGGGATTTTATGAATTTGAAACTTTGTTCGCTGGTAAGTATTTTTTCCATTGGAGAAGTTTCAATCCCTAATAGGGATTTTATGAATTTGAAACGAGCAGCTTGTTGAATCTCTTGTGCAGCAGTTTTAGTGTTTCAATCCCTAATAGGGATTTTATGAATTTGAAACGATTCTGCGCCCTTTGGGTGTTTTGAGCCGTCCTGTTTCAATCCCTAATAGGGATTTTATGAATTTGAAACATAAAGTTTTTCTAGCAGAAAGGAGGTGATGTGTGTTTCAATCCCTAATAGGGATTTTATGAATTTGAAACTCCATTAACTTTTAAAGCTAATGCTGAGGGAGTTGAGAGTTTCAATCCCTAATAGGGATTTTATGAATTTGAAACGGACAAGTATCTCTGTTGTACGACGACTCCCAGGGTTTCAATCCCTAATAGGGATTTTATGAATTTGAAACTTTGCAGCAGCTTGGTATCTCTGCAATTCAGTCTGCGTTGTTTCAATCCCTAATAGGGATTTTATGAATTTGAAACAACCATCAGCATCTGCGCAACCATCAACCTCTGCGCGTTTCAATCCCTAATAGGGATTTTATGAATTTGAAACGACCAGTCATCATGTTAAGCAAAGTGAGAAAATTTGTTTCAATCCCTAATAGGGATTTTATGAATTTGAAACTTTGATTTACATCAAGTGCCTTTTGGGCTGCACTCTGGTTTCAATCCCTAATAGGGATTTTATGAATTTGAAACGGTAGCCCGTTGGGGGGAGGCGAGACCCCGTTTAGTGTTTCAATCCCTAATAGGGATTTTATGAATTTGAAACTTTAACAGCAGAAGCAATAATAGGATATTGTTTAGTTTCAATCCCTAATAGGGATTTTATGAATTTGAAACAAGAAGAGCCAGCAGATAAAGTAGAAGCGCTAAGTTTCAATCCCTAATAGGGATTTTATGAATTTGAAACGGTAGGGTTCTTCCTACTTGTGGCAGAAAGATTGTTTCAATCCCTAATAGGGATTTTATGAATTTGAAACATTAATCCATCCAAAGCATTCATGGTGTACATCATGTTTCAATCCCTAATAGGGATTTTATGAATTTGAAACAGTAGAGTATTTATACCTGTGTTGATATTTGTTAGGTTTCAATCCCTAATAGGGATTTTATGAATTTGAAACTACTTAGCACCTGTAATATGGCTAGTTTTTACAGGTTTCAATCCCTAATAGGGATTTTATGAATTTGAAACAAAAATTTTCTACCACCTTAGAATTATGCCTAAAGTTTCAATCCCTAATAGGGATTTTATGAATTTGAAACTTTACATCTGAAATTGTTAGGGTGCAGTCATTGAGTTTCAATCCCTAATAGGGATTTTATGAATTTGAAACATTCCCAGCGCCACATTGCAGATAACCAAAATAATTTGGTTTCAATCCCTAATAGGGATTTTATGAATTTGAAACTATAGCTTCTCTTGTTTGCTTTAATGCTTTATCATGTTTCAATCCCTAATAGGGATTTTATGAATTTGAAACTCTACTATTGTTGGGCTGCTCAGTGGTGATAGCTCGTTTCAATCCCTAATAGGGATTTTATGAATTTGAAACGAGAATAGGAATGTCATTACATAAAATTGCTGTTTTTTGTTTCAATCCCTAATAGGGATTTTATGAATTTGAAACTCCTTTGAAGCATAGCGATCTGTGCTAAAAGTCGCTGTTTCAATCCCTAATAGGGATTTTATGAATTTGAAACTTTATTGAACCATCCGGGATTCTTGATAGTCTCCCAGTTTCAATCCCTAATAGGGATTTTATGAATTTGAAACTAGAGCGATCACCTGGTAGCAGGATATATATTAAAGTTTCAATCCCTAATAGGGATTTTATGAATTTGAAACGCCCCCATTTTTCTAGCAAATATTCTCGCACTTCATGTTTCAATCCCTAATAGGGATTTTATGAATTTGAAACCATACCTCCGCATATTGCTTTCGTTATCGAATATGTGGTTTCAATCCCTAATAGGGATTTTATGAATTTGAAACATTTTACCATCAGAGTCCCCCAGCAAGGGTACGTAAGTTTCAATCCCTAATAGGGATTTTATGAATTTGAAACCTCGAACGTAGCGCACTTTCGAGCCGTCTTAGGCGAGTTTCAATCCCTAATAGGGATTTTATGAATTTGAAACCCGCAGTAATTGCATCTTTTTCTGCTGTTTGCGCGTTTCAATCCCTAATAGGGATTTTATGAATTTGAAACAAAAGACTTAGAGGATATCAGCCAATGTATGATTGTTTCAATCCCTAATAGGGATTTTATGAATTTGAAACCCCACGGGTACGGGTTCCGGCTTCCCAATCATACTGGTTTCAATCCCTAATAGGGATTTTATGAATTTGAAACTTCAATTCTGGATTGGGTATTTTTTCAATTTCGGGTTTCAATCCCTAATAGGGATTTTATGAATTTGAAACGCCCGAAAGGGCTATTCATTCGTGGATCTTGACGGAGTTTCAATCCCTAATAGGGATTTTATGAATTTGAAACTAGCGTGCTTTCAGCTAGCGATCGCCGAAATCATTAGCTAAGTTTCAATCCCTAATAGGGATTTTATGAATTTGAAACAGCCGGGCTCGTCAGGCGGGTTAGACCCATTGGGGAGTTTCAATCCCTAATAGGGATTTTATGAATTTGAAACTTTCTTTCGTCGTTCGCGTGAGAAGACTTGTTCAGTTTCAATCCCTAATAGGGATTTTATGAATTTGAAACTCCAGAAGATGTAATCACCAGTTTTATCAATTACGCTCTTACGTTTCAATCCCTAATAGGGATTTTATGAATTTGAAACCATTTTGGATATTTTGAATAGCATTAGTCATGTTTGAGTTTCAATCCCTAATAGGGATTTTATGAATTTGAAACCATGTAGGTAAGTAGCTCTATCTCCCTCCCTCTGGTTTCAATCCCTAATAGGGATTTTATGAATTTGAAACCCAGCCGAAACACCCTCAATGGGGTGTGTAGCGGGTTTCAATCCCTAATAGGGATTTTATGAATTTGAAACAAGAATCTGCTGCTTTAGCTCCGATGCGTCCCGCCGAAATGTTTCAATCCCTAATAGGGATTTTATGAATTTGAAACGATATTGTTCCTCAAATCCTTCTTCCTCTGTCTGTGGTTTCAATCCCTAATAGGGATTTTATGAATTTGAAACGAGATTTTTAAATATTTACAGTCGTCTAAATCTCGTTGTTTCAATCCCTAATAGGGATTTTATGAATTTGAAACTTCTAGAACAAGTTGCAAGGGGCGGGAGTCCGTTCGTTTCAATCCCTAATAGGGATTTTATGAATTTGAAACCAAAATATCAATATCTGTTGCACCCAATTGATACGTTTCAATCCCTAATAGGGATTTTATGAATTTGAAACGGTTTTTTTTTGGATGCATGTATGAAATGGTTGAGTTTCAATCCCTAATAGGGATTTTATGAATTTGAAACGATATGGCTGTTTTGAATGATGCTTGAATGAAACGTTTCAATCCCTAATAGGGATTTTATGAATTTGAAACATCACCATAGGCACTGGTCTTGGTGATATTGATCTGTTTCAATCCCTAATAGGGATTTTATGAATTTGAAACTTTATCTGAGGGTGTAAGCTTATCGTATTCTTTTTGGTTTCAATCCCTAATAGGGATTTTATGAATTTGAAACTTTTGATATCTCTTGCTGTGATGCGCATATTTGGTGTTTCAATCCCTAATAGGGATTTTATGAATTTGAAACCAAAGGTGAAATTGCTGATTGGAAGAAAGATATAGAGTTTCAATCCCTAATAGGGATTTTATGAATTTGAAACGCGATCGCCAACGATACTTGGGGGAGGGCTTATGAATCCGTTTCAATCCCTAATAGGGATTTTATGAATTTGAAACTTCACAAGATTAATAGCAGCAGAAGTGCCCAGTTTCAATCCCTAATAGGGATTTTATGAATTTGAAACATTTTCAGAACCAGAAAAATCGGGAACACTCAAGTTTCAATCCCTAATAGGGATTTTATGAATTTGAAACTTTTATCAATTATTTGGAGGTTCTTCAGTGGTTTTTAGTTTCAATCCCTAATAGGGATTTTATGAATTTGAAACAATAAAGCATTAAATCCTCCCACGAATTAGGCGCTTGTTTCAATCCCTAATAGGGATTTTATGAATTTGAAACTTGTTCATCATTTTCCCACTGCCTTTTTTAATTCTCTGGTTTCAATCCCTAATAGGGATTTTATGAATTTGAAACTTTAAGAGCTGCTGAGTTTCTTTCTGAAACTTGGTCTGTTTCAATCCCTAATAGGGATTTTATGAATTTGAAACGTGCCTTTTTCGAGTTCCTCTACCTTGTCTTGAAGTTTCAATCCCTAATAGGGATTTTATGAATTTGAAACTGATGTTGGCACTGCTGATCTCTGTCGATCCGTATCGTTTCAATCCCTAATAGGGATTTTATGAATTTGAAACCTTAACTCTCAAGTTGCTTGTTTTAAGTTTGGAAAGTTTCAATCCCTAATAGGGATTTTATGAATTTGAAACCTGTGCTACCCGGATGGATCGATTGAAGAGATCGGTTTCAATCCCTAATAGGGATTTTATGAATTTGAAACTATGTGAATATGTTGGAAATGGAAGATGATGGGGTGTTTCAATCCCTAATAGGGATTTTATGAATTTGAAACTCAAAACATTTTGAAAGCAAGCATTCAAGATTGGGTTGTTTCAATCCCTAATAGGGATTTTATGAATTTGAAACTCAATGTGGCTTCTCTGGTCGCACCAATATTGTGTTGTTTCAATCCCTAATAGGGATTTTATGAATTTGAAACACACGCAGACATGATCGGAGGCGAGAGTAGACAAAGTTTCAATCCCTAATAGGGATTTTATGAATTTGAAACCTGACTCCATGTTGGAGTTGGCAAAAAACGCGTCACGTTTCAATCCCTAATAGGGATTTTATGAATTTGAAACCTGTAGATTTCCATTCACAAGCACCCTGCTTGCACGTTTCAATCCCTAATAGGGATTTTATGAATTTGAAACTGCAGCGTGATGGATGGTTGAGTTTAACTGCTCGCAGTTTCAATCCCTAATAGGGATTTTATGAATTTGAAACGCTACGTAAAGTGTCCCTATCCTGGGATGCTGCTGTTTCAATCCCTAATAGGGATTTTATGAATTTGAAACAGTTGATCAAACCGCAAGTTACAAAGCAATTGGTCGTTTCAATCCCTAATAGGGATTTTATGAATTTGAAACCCTAGCAAGCACAACGGCTCACTAGGGGTATTGGTTTCAATCCCTAATAGGGATTTTATGAATTTGAAACACGTCGCGTGTTCTGTTCATTCATGGTGAAGCGAGCGTTTCAATCCCTAATAGGGATTTTATGAATTTGAAACGCTTTACTACTTTGTATCAAACAACGACGGTTCAGTTTCAATCCCTAATAGGGATTTTATGAATTTGAAACTCTGAATTTGATCGTTAGTCAGTTTGCGAGCAGTTAGTTTCAATCCCTAATAGGGATTTTATGAATTTGAAACCTTTCAGTTCACTTGTTGTCATAGCTCCCAAAACGTTTCAATCCCTAATAGGGATTTTATGAATTTGAAACTCTATCGATGGTAGAGAGTTCAGAAATCGTGAAGATTGTGGTTTCAATCCCTAATAGGGATTTTATGAATTTGAAACTGTAACTGATACCAAAATGAGCAAGCATGTTAGCGTTTCAATCCCTAATAGGGATTTTATGAATTTGAAACGGCAAGCTTGTGCTTGTCAATGGATACCATGCAGTTTCAATCCCTAATAGGGATTTTATGAATTTGAAACAATAAAGTAATTCAATCACTATAAATATTCTTGAAAGTTTCAATCCCTAATAGGGATTTTATGAATTTGAAACAAGCATCTGCTGCTGGTATTTCGCCTGGAGTTTCCGTTTCAATCCCTAATAGGGATTTTATGAATTTGAAACGATTGAGGCAATGAAAGCATGATGAAATTGAAAGGTTTCAATCCCTAATAGGGATTTTATGAATTTGAAACCTCATGGATTGTTGCATCATATGCCACCAGAAGGTTTCAATCCCTAATAGGGATTTTATGAATTTGAAACTTTTCTACCTGATATACCCATGTACGCTTCAGATGTTTCAATCCCTAATAGGGATTTTATGAATTTGAAACAAGTAAGGTAGTTGCGTCTGGAACATCAACAATTTGTTTCAATCCCTAATAGGGATTTTATGAATTTGAAACAGGCGAGCGTTTTACCAATCGCTACTACTAGCGCAGTTTCAATCCCTAATAGGGATTTTATGAATTTGAAACGCAAATCTCGGTAGAGGTGTACATGACGCACTCGTTTCAATCCCTAATAGGGATTTTATGAATTTGAAACTGATAATCAAGGAAGTATCGATCATAATCAATGTGTTTCAATCCCTAATAGGGATTTTATGAATTTGAAACTCGACGTACCAGAAAAACAAATTCTTGTGGAACGAGGTTTCAATCCCTAATAGGGATTTTATGAATTTGAAACATCAGGTATATGATCGCGTTGATCAAAGTTATTTGGTTTCAATCCCTAATAGGGATTTTATGAATTTGAAACTCCCCCGATTTGGGGGAAGGAATGGACGGCCGCTCAGTTTCAATCCCTAATAGGGATTTTATGAATTTGAAACATAGCAAACGCTAGAGAGCAAGCTGTCGCTGAAGGTTTCAATCCCTAATAGGGATTTTATGAATTTGAAACACGCACAATACCACCAACACCAATCAAGTAACGAGTTTCAATCCCTAATAGGGATTTTATGAATTTGAAACTTTTTTCTACCATTACAAATATTGAAACAACACTAGTTTCAATCCCTAATAGGGATTTTATGAATTTGAAACTAGTGCATGAAATTGCTTGCTCGCACGATCGTATTGTTTCAATCCCTAATAGGGATTTTATGAATTTGAAACCTGGTCATCTGGGTTTCTGGAGGTTTGATCAAGTGAATGTTTCAATCCCTAATAGGGATTTTATGAATTTGAAACTTGAAGCGAAAGCATTGAAGTGTGTTCAAGCTACCATACTGTTTCAATCCCTAATAGGGATTTTATGAATTTGAAACTGGAACTTCCTGTTGGTGAATGGATAGCTTCAGCTGTTTCAATCCCTAATAGGGATTTTATGAATTTGAAACCAGTATCAGACAATAGCTGATGCCAAATCGCATTTGTTTCAATCCCTAATAGGGATTTTATGAATTTGAAACACTATAGATCGATTGGCCAAGCCCGCACTCTCACGGTTTCAATCCCTAATAGGGATTTTATGAATTTGAAACCTGGCATATTTTTGAATAGCAGGGAGTTTGCCAAGTTTCAATCCCTAATAGGGATTTTATGAATTTGAAACGGGAAGGGCTACCGCTGATGGACGGTAGCCACGTGTTTCAATCCCTAATAGGGATTTTATGAATTTGAAACTGTGTGGGTGTTAGGATGATTCGTGCGTCAAAAATGGTTTCAATCCCTAATAGGGATTTTATGAATTTGAAACAATGTAATCAAAGCAAGCATTGAAGATTGGATTAAGTTTCAATCCCTAATAGGGATTTTATGAATTTGAAACCACATCACCGTTAATAAAATCAAGTTGGTGCATTAGTTTCAATCCCTAATAGGGATTTTATGAATTTGAAACCATGTTCGCTCAAGCTATAGTTGATGAAGCGGAACGTTTCAATCCCTAATAGGGATTTTATGAATTTGAAACTTGCGGAACAACGGGAATTACGCTAACTACCGTGTTTCAATCCCTAATAGGGATTTTATGAATTTGAAACTTTCATCGAGAACCTTCAACTCGATAAAGATGATAGTTTCAATCCCTAATAGGGATTTTATGAATTTGAAACCCTATTTTTCTACCTGAAATTGAAGTTGTGAATGGTTTCAATCCCTAATAGGGATTTTATGAATTTGAAACCTCATAGCTTTTGGTATGTCACTCATTTTTTCTATCTGTTTCAATCCCTAATAGGGATTTTATGAATTTGAAACTCTAGCAGTCAACGAGACTGCCCAAGGTGTAGCATTTTGGCGTTTCAATCCCTAATAGGGATTTTATGAATTTGAAACTGATATGCTGCCACCATACGTCAACTGGCTTGAGAGTTTCAATCCCTAATAGGGATTTTATGAATTTGAAACGTTAGAACGCACGGTTTTGATGCGGTTGCTATGGGTTTCAATCCCTAATAGGGATTTTATGAATTTGAAACGCTAATGCTGCTGTACTACCAACACCAATAGCTATGTTCCGTTTCAATCCCTAATAGGGATTTTATGAATTTGAAACCGCGGTTGTCTACTGGGTTGTTCACAGCAATTCAGTACCGTTTCAATCCCTAATAGGGATTTTATGAATTTGAAACATACACTTTTCCAACTTCAAAGTCTGTCATTGACTCGTTTCAATCCCTAATAGGGATTTTATGAATTTGAAACCAATGATTTCCGAGTCGTTCATATCTATTACTCTATGTTTCAATCCCTAATAGGGATTTTATGAATTTGAAACATCGAATGGCATATCAAGTTTGTATTTGCTTTTGTTTCAATCCCTAATAGGGATTTTATGAATTTGAAACGTTATTCATCACGCTCATATCAGTCTTTTCAAAGAGTTTCAATCCCTAATAGGGATTTTATGAATTTGAAACTTAAGTGGTTTGTGTGCAGCAAGTGTGAGTGCGCCGTTTCAATCCCTAATAGGGATTTTATGAATTTGAAACTTTCGTACCTGTTTCACCTGTTGAATAATTGTTGTTGTTTCAATCCCTAATAGGGATTTTATGAATTTGAAACACACTGGCACAAATAGTTAAATCTGGAGCGGCGAAGTGTTTCAATCCCTAATAGGGATTTTATGAATTTGAAACTGCAATGCCCGCTCGCAATCGGGCTACATATTTTGTTTCAATCCCTAATAGGGATTTTATGAATTTGAAACCTGTGATTTCGTTCCTTTTGTCAGTCACGATATGTTTCAATCCCTAATAGGGATTTTATGAATTTGAAACTTTATTATTTGAATCCTGATGCAATATTTTGGTATTGGTTTCAATCCCTAATAGGGATTTTATGAATTTGAAACCAAAATAGCTAACAGCAAACAAGATATTCATGTCGTTTCAATCCCTAATAGGGATTTTATGAATTTGAAACTACGTATATGATGCTGCGCAATGAACCCAGTCTAATGTTTCAATCCCTAATAGGGATTTTATGAATTTGAAACGTTCTCGTCAATGGGGACCCTGATGGCAATCCCTGGTTTCAATCCCTAATAGGGATTTTATGAATTTGAAACCATCTAATACCCATCAATGCAGCACTATCAATCATGTTTCAATCCCTAATAGGGATTTTATGAATTTGAAACATTATCTCCATGGAGACGGGCGTATTGAGTGTTTGTTTCAATCCCTAATAGGGATTTTATGAATTTGAAACACTCGTTCTACTACTGCTACTGCCTCTGCTACTTTGTTTCAATCCCTAATAGGGATTTTATGAATTTGAAACTTGGACTAGTGCTGTTATCTGCAATCAATCTGTGGTGTTTCAATCCCTAATAGGGATTTTATGAATTTGAAACTCTATAGAACTCTCAAGTTGGGAATCCGACCCTGTGTGTTTCAATCCCTAATAGGGATTTTATGAATTTGAAACAATCCGCGGCACTTACCATTCCGGTAATTGATTCGGGTTTCAATCCCTAATAGGGATTTTATGAATTTGAAACAAATCGACCAATTTCGTCGAAACACACTACAGAATTAGGGTTTCAATCCCTAATAGGGATTTTATGAATTTGAAACCTTGATATGTGGGTATACCCAATATATTTAAGTCGCGTTTCAATCCCTAATAGGGATTTTATGAATTTGAAACTCCCAGTAGCAGTTGATAACTGCGCCCATTGATTAGTTTCAATCCCTAATAGGGATTTTATGAATTTGAAACCTGTTAAGAGTTTCTTCTAGGCGTTTACTGTATTTGTTTCAATCCCTAATAGGGATTTTATGAATTTGAAACTTTTTCCCAGGCGGATATCAAAAACGGCATCACGTTTCAATCCCTAATAGGGATTTTATGAATTTGAAACCTCATGAAAAAATTAGGCGGGATGGTAACGCGTATAGTTTCAATCCCTAATAGGGATTTTATGAATTTGAAACTCAACTTGTATCATGTCACTTAATTTCATTCCAGTGTTTCAATCCCTAATAGGGATTTTATGAATTTGAAACTAGTGATATAGTGATATTATAGGTGAATAGCATGGCTCAGGAGTTTCAATCCCTAATAGGGATTTTATGAATTTGAAACTAATAGGTTTTCCATCACTTCCATTAATCCCAATGTTTCAATCCCTAATAGGGATTTTATGAATTTGAAACCTTCTGATATCTTTAGTAAGTATTTGTATTCCATCGTTTCAATCCCTAATAGGGATTTTATGAATTTGAAACTATTAAATGCTAGCAAAGTAGTGACTGCGTAGCTGTTTCAATCCCTAATAGGGATTTTATGAATTTGAAACCATAGCTTGAATTATTTTTTAGTGGATTTACATCAGAGTAGTTTCAATCCCTAATAGGGATTTTATGAATTTGAAACCTAACAGTTCTGTCTTCTTTCTCGGCAATCTCTTTGTTTCAATCCCTAATAGGGATTTTATGAATTTGAAACACTCGAAGCTGACAAAGAAAGATTACGTGCATTCACAGGTTTCAATCCCTAATAGGGATTTTATGAATTTGAAACCATACCAACAGATTGTGGTGCTTGAGGATTGCTAGTTTCAATCCCTAATAGGGATTTTATGAATTTGAAACAGCGGCGGTCTGAAAGCCAAAACATATATAGTTTTCAAGGTTCAGTTGTGCTGATCTGATTATATCATACTTATATTGAACGATCGCCCCAGAAAAATAAAAAACATAAAATCCTTCAAACCAATACATAGCAAGGGGTTCCAGATTTGCGCGAGTCGTGATTAGCCAAAAATAACCGGAAACCCTTATGAGAACTAAGATCCAAGGTTTTTTTAACACCCGCCATTTTCTACACCCACCAACTCGCGCAAATAATGCCTGAAAGCCTAGCTAGACGGTGATTCTGCAAAAAAGATGCTATTATCTCGCAATTGTTCTCCACCAATACGCTCAATTTTTCCCTGACAGCAAGCACAGAGGAAGAAAAAACGAATGCTGTCAATATCAGGCTTGATCAATTTGGCTAACCGTGATCGCAGTTTAGCATATTGAGTAGGCGTAAGCTCACACTCAAATACAGAATATTGCACCCACTGTCCATAAGATTTCAGTACTGAGTGAATTTTAGTGCGCCGCTTGTCTTCAGAAATATCATAACTAACCACTATATACATCGTAAAATTTACCTTACTTCAATACTAGAGGAGGATATTTATCGATTTCTCCCATCAGATATTTACCCAATAACCGCACCTGGATCTCAAAAGCCTCTTGGTATGTACACTTTTGGTCCGCGACAGGATGTTTAAAGCTGGATAGTTTTTTCTGTTGGTAAGCGGTCAGAAATTTCCGTCTTCCTTCCTTAGTTAGTTCCACAGCCTGACTTAAAGGTTCGATAATAAAGTCATCAGGAGTAAGCGATCGCTTATTAATCAATGACAGCACCATTGCATCAACTACCAAAGGACGAAACTCTTCCATAACATCTAAAGCGAGGGAAGGCCTACCATAACGCTCTGTGTGTAAGTAGCCTAAATAAGGGTCAAAGCCTACAATATTAATAGCACTTTGAATGTCATGGCGTAATAAAGAATAGCCAAAACTCAAGAGAGAATTAACCGGGTCAGTGGGTGGACGGCGATTTCTAGATGGAAATTTGAAATCGGAATTTTTGATTAACTGCTGAAAGCAACCAAAATAAGCTGCACTTCCTGAACCTTCTAAACCTCTCAATGAGGGAATTTTATCAGTTTGTTCTATGGGGGCGATCGCTTGTTCTAATCTGGTGATATACTTACTAATATCCAGAGAAGATTCCCGTTGAGTCCGCAATAATTGCTGACGATAATTTTTCAACTTACCCCGAACAAAACCCCTGACTAAATGTATAGCTTGAGGAGTTTCTCCTGCTGCTTGCCATTGGGCTTTACGAATAAACAAATTTTTAGTCACTTCTGGTTCAATACGTCCTAAATAACGACCATTTTCCGTAAGGAAACTTAAAGCAATATTGCGTTCTAGTAATTCATTAATCACTGCGGGTGAAACCGTAGCTCGACCCAACACAACAATTCCATCAACCTTAATCAAAGGTACATCTAAGAGAGTTTTCTTTTCAGCTTTTACGGTTAAACGTTCATCAGTTTTGCCAATAAAAGCATCGTTTTCAGCGATATAAACAGTCCCCATACTTTGCTCCTTAATTAGCTTCTTGGTAATGTTGAATTTTTTCAATTACTTTTGGTAGACATTGGGTTTTTAAACTACATCCTACGCAGCGTTTACTGTAAATCGCTTTGGGCATTATTCCTGTTTCCAACAGATTTGTCACAGCTTGAATAGTATCGATTGTACTTTGTCTTAATTCTGCTGAAATATTTACTAATTGACGTTGATGGGATTGGGCATAATAGACATAACCTATATTCACAGGTTTTCCTGTCATCTCTTCTAAACACAAGGCTTGTGCACAAACTTGTAATTCGTCGTTATCCCATTTTCCTTTGTTCCCTCGCTTATATTCGACTGGATGAAACTCACCAGATTTTAATTCAATCAAGTCAGATTTACCAATAAGTCTATATGCTTCAGATTTCAGCCAAACTGCTCTAACTTGCCAAATATCTTCTCGCTGTCCATCACCCATAGTATGGACTCGCTCATGTAAACTTGTACCTTCAATGGTGTACTGGTTATCGCTAAATTCACCTGTACAAAACATCCGCCAACAACGATGGGGACAGTAGCTATATTGATTCAATGCTGAAATAGGAATATATTCAATGTCATTCATAAGTCAATTTCGTAATTTAATCGACGTAACATTCCCATACCCATAGGTGTTTTTCTTCCTACTCCGGTATATAAGGCAAAATTAGCTAAAGTGTTAATTTGCTTGATTTGATCTGGTTCGATCTCTCCTAAAATCCGATAGCTGACTTCACCGACTACACCAATAAAAATGCTACGGGAATCGGGAAATACGTCTGTGTAGATGTTGAGGTAAGAGGGGAAAATTGAGTCGATCTCTATCTCATCAAACTTCATACCACTATATTTATTCCACTTGGATAACAGGGAGTTAAATACACATTCTCTTGTAGGAAGGGTATTGTCAAATTTTCCTTGGCGGAAAGCTGTGGGTGTAGAGAAGCTGAAGTTAATCGTGCGATCGCTATCGCTAGACAACTCATACAATGTTTGGTAGGAGGTAGCATTCGCCCAAGGTTGAGTAGATTGGACGGTACCTTGAATACTAGTAATAAATAAGTCAGATGGTCCTAAATGCCAAGGATGTTGGGGATTGAGGTTTAACCATAGTTGGGTAAGTTGGTGAAAGAGTGTGTCGTCTAAGAGGGAGATGCGCCACCAACAGGGTGTTCCAGCAGCAATAGTATCTGAATAAGCGTATTGTAATTTATTAGCATTTTTATTTCCGCGAGTTTTGGGAAGGTTGGTTTTACTCATCTGTAAGGGGGACAAGGTAAATGCTTTGTCTGCTGTGGATTCATGTAGGCGATCGCCCAGGGGTTTATCCACGGAACTGACGAGGGTTAAGAATAAAGCGTGGAGATGTCTTCCGGTGAGATAATGAGAGGGAATCGGCGACTGAGGAAGTATGTTTAAAACTAAGCTATGAGGCATATTTTGTCATAGTGAATGTAGGTTTAGGTTGGGTTGGGCGATCGCTCGACCCACTAAAAATCCGTTATGTCGTAGGTTGGGTTGAGGAACGAAGGCGCGGAGCGACTTCTCGAAGAGTAACCCAACAAAATCATTGATAATGTTGGGTTTCGCTATTGCTCAACCCAACCTACAATTTCTTAACCACGAAATCGATACTCTATTTGAGTTGGTAGGATTATATCTGTATTACCTTGAAATTGATAGTATCTACCGCGCATGTGGACATTACGGATGAGACTCACTGGAGGCATATTTACTACATCGTAACTAATCACTTGATTAGTAAACATGATATCCAAAGGATTTAAGGGATGTTTACAAGTAAATACTCCTTCAAAAATTTTATGTTTAGGTAATTCCCTAACTTCCAATTTGGCTTTACTCATCCATTTACCCAAACGAATCCATGTTGGTAGTTTGAGTTGTTTATCTGAAATAATAAAAAACTCAAATTCACTTTCAGACGCAATTTCCTTAGTTCTACCAAAACTAGGAATATTCTTCTGGGTTTTTTCCATTTCGACATGGTATTTATTGTTAGCATATTTCCAGGTACTGAGAACAGCAGAGTGATTAATCGCTCTAGCAGGAGTTACATAGATTCCTTGTTGATTTAGTGGGGTGAGGTGTTGCTCATATTTTGGGACTTGTTCTTGGCAAAAGTAGCGATATGAATCTTCTTCAGCTACGGTCGTTGCATAAATTTGGCTATCAACTAACCCTAATGCGTAACAAAGAGCATAATTGTGAATTATCGGCTCTGTTTCATATAACCGACCAATTTCACGAGTCGCAAAATACAGGCTGTCATGTAGTTCAAGTTCACATTGATAGATAACAGTCATGGTTATTACTTAGTCTTAGCAGCAGGTTTCTTTTTGGTAATATGTTCGCTCGCATACTTTTTGGCTTCTGCGTCGGCTTTTTGGAGAATTGATTTAATGCCAGTTTCATTACCTGTAATAGCCTTGATTTCACTTAATAGAGGGGTGAAAGCTTCGCCGATGAAATCAGTATGAACGATAAACTCATTAGCCATTAATTCCTCAATTGCGCTTTTAGCAGCAGCGATGACATCATCTTCATCTAAAGGATCGGGAGATTTCAGGCTATTATTGGATTTCATTACATCATATATAGCCTGAGTCCAACGTAGATTACTAGTGATTTCTCCGTCAGCGAATATGACACCAATTAACTCGTTTCTTACGCGACCTGTACGAGTTGTTTGTGCTCCATAGTGACGTGTACGTAAAATGTTATTGAATACATAGAGGAAACTAGCTTCTGTCGGATCTTTTAAGGTGACGATACTAGGAAAAAATACTTGTGGTCTGATGTGGTCTTGTTGATTAAGTCTGCTCGTGATTTCACCAGGTTTAGTATTGTTTTCTCCCTTAGATGCCATTGTGCCATTTTCGTATGGCGCATTCAGAGTAAAGGTTTCATGAGATTCATCGAAAGATGTAATGGAAAATGCAGTATCTACGACAACTTTGGATTTTTCTGAGCCAGAATCACCGATCGCAAAACCGTAGATAATACAATCAGGATTATCCATCCCAAATTTCTCGTTATACTCACATTCATCGGCTTTGACTATCTGATATTTACGCAATAATTCACGACCGACTAAACGCTCTGGTGTAGATTGCTTGCGCTTAAACATAGACAATCGGCTGATTGTGGTTTTATCTTTGACTCCAGCTCTTACCCTGGCTTTGTTCAATTCCGCATCTGTTTGGAATAGAGGATAAGATTCGGTAATACGCACAGTGAGAAAATGGACGTATTTACCCATTGGCTTGTAGGGAATTTCTGATTGGAAGAATTGAGAGTCAACAGTTTTTAACAAAGACATAATTTATCTCCAGGTCTCTAGGTTGGTTTTCAAGAAGTTGTCTATTGATGAAGAATTAGAATTTTACTGATTTTCTTCATCTGTTTCGGGAGTTTCGTCAGCTTTATCTGATTGATCCGCGTTATCTCTATCGTTTTCTAGGCGGTAGAGAAATTCACAGGTATCTCGGATTAAGTTGAGTTGACGACCTGCTAAACGGGCGCGATCGCCTGTGAATGATTTTTGAAATACCTCCACAACAAAATATTGAGCAAAATCTAAAACAGCTTGTCTTTCCTCCTCACGGTTACTCATTTTCCAGCGTCCTTCTGCTGTAGAAGAATGGACACGATCCATGAGTTTAAACACTTCTGCGGCTACTGCTAGAACTAAGGTTTCTCCTTGAAACACAGTAGATTCTGCTTTGAGAATCGTTTCCGCCGCAATATCAATTGGTTTTAACACAGCGTTCGACTTGGGATTATAACGCCTATTCGCTCGATAAAAGCGGCGATAAAGTTCCGTTAAATTCTTGGGATGATTGAGACTTGATTCTGTTGACACAATTAATTCCTCGGAAATTGGATCATATTTTGCATGAGGGTCGAAGCAGGGATAAAAAGAATAGGCGTAAAGTTGAATTTTCTCAATTCTTGCTGTTTCTGCTGCTTGATTACGTACCCAACGATTCAAATAAGAGAAAACGTAAAGAGGACTGGTTTCAAAATCCTTGGCTAATTCGGTGAATTTTCCCCAATTTGCATCATAACCGGTTTTACCTTGTCGTGCATTTATATCTAAATGGATAGCATAAGCAGCAGTTAATACATTTAGCGGTGCGGGATATTTAATATTATTTTCTTCCCAACCTTCTAAAATGTAATCAAGCCGAAATCTATCTCTTTTGACTAAAGCACGGAACGCATGAGGTGCGCTATCCAAGAAAACACTTTCCTCAAATTCAGACCCATCATTAAATGGGGGAATTGGTGATTCAGAAACAACAGTTTTGACATCTAAAATCATGGGGAAAGCAAAAGCTAGCCAACTAGGCATTATCCATGATTCTGTATCTGTACTATCTCTTCCTGGGGGAAGCGCCATAAAATAGAATGTCAAAGGTTGGTCTTCAGGATAAGAAAGTTTAAATGTACGGTCTTTCTCTTGTTGTAAGTTTTCATCAATTAAAAAAGCGTCAACACTTTGATAATCCTCGCGGTTTAGGTTTGCTTGTAAGTCTTTACTAATAAAGTGATTACGGATGCTAGTATCAAAACGAGTTTGAGCTATACCATTGTAAGCTTTCTGTAAAAACTTATTAGTTTCTGGAGTGAAATAGTAAGTTGGGTAAAAGTAAAGATAGCGATATTTACCATCTTCAAATCTTTTACCTACAGCTTGAGTTTGATTCATCAAGATTTGTCTTAACATCATTTCTACACCCGCAATACTAGAGATATTGCGTTTAGCGTTAGAACCTCCTAACATTTGTTTATTTGTGTAAACTTGCGGGGTGAATAAAACTGCTGATTCCATTTGCTCGGTTACAGTATAAGCAGAATGAGAAATGGAGCAAATTAATTGTCGTCCCCGACCTGATTTTTTAGCAGCATTGTAATTATCCAGTTCATCTAAAAATGTCTTAGTTTCAGATTTGTTGGATAATTCTTGATTAGCATTTGGTAACATGACGACTCGCGTTACCCAAAGTCTTAGATCATCCCAGCCATCAGGTAATTTATACTGTGAAATGATTGGCGAAATCAAACTTTCTAAATATGTAATCACTTGCTGACAAGTTTCGCGGACATCTTCAATACCTGGATGTTGCGCGAGATATTTAGCTGCTAAATAATACCATTCATAAGGTACTCCTCCTGTATTACCTTTAAGGTTATTTTCTTTGAGACTTTCGTTGATGTGTTGAATTTGCCGAATTGCTGGTAAATCTGCTGCTAAGTTCCAAAATTCGGCAATTTCACAGGTTAAGTCTAAAGAGGGGATTTCTGGCAGTTTTTTATCTTTCTTCCGAGCGGATTCAAGTTTATTAACTGTTTCTTCCCAAATCTTCCGACTAATTAAATCTCCAAATTCTGCAAGTTGGTCAATACGGATATCGTCAACAAACTTAAAATCATAATCAACTGGTAAAATGTTTTGTTGTTGAAACTTGATCAGATTATCACTGCGGCTTTGAGCAACAGAAGGTTTAGTCGGGCTGAGAATACGTAATGTAGCATCTAAGGCTACTTGCATGAGTCCTAAGTCATCAAAGAATAAATTGTAATATTCAGCATATTTCATCCCTTTACCATCTCGACCAAATCCCGTTTGTCTACGACGCAATTGACCACCACATAAGAGTTTAATACTCTCTACTACACGATCTGGTAAATCTGCTGCTGAGACAGCAGGAGCATCACGCGCAGCTAGATAAATTACTCCTGTAGGTAGATACAGTAAAGGTACATAATAGGTATACTCATCGTTATTCAGGCTCGTATGCGCCTGAATCAAGGCGTTATTCACAACATTAGTTAAAACACCTCTATTTTCCGAAATGCTATGGTAGGTAAGTTTTAATTTTCCATCACTAAGACTGTGAAGAATCTCCTTCAGTCTTGGGTGTTCTGCGTCTTGGGGATGTTTGACAATGGAAGCAAGGGAATCAGCTAAACAGGTTAAATCAGTTAAACAGCGAAGAGGTCGGTCTTTGAGTAGAGGATTTAAACCAAACTCAGAAAAATTCCAGTTGGTATCCCAGCGACGTTGTGCGTTATAAGCTGTACACAATAAGTCGTCAATATATTCTTGATAAGCTTCTGGATTATCTGGATTGATAAAATGATCAAGTCCTAGTTGCTGAACTTTTTGCTCGATAATCCGGCGATGTTCCTCTAATGGTAGTTTACGACAATTTTCAGGGACATCAGGGAATTTTTCAAAGTCATGTAAGATAAACCCAGCAATTACTAATCGTCGTTCTCGTTCTTTAACTAATCGTTTGACGGTGGTATCTAGTTTTTGTAAACGCCGCTCAATTAAATTAGCGGGAAATAAGCCATTGAGCAAGTGAGTATTGAGAGATTGATCAGCAGCGTTATCTCGTCTAACTTTAGATTTTCCTTCAGCTTCTCGCTGTTGGTCGATTTCATCAAAGAATTTACCACCTTTAGCAGTTACCCCAATGGCTATTTTGAGCAAGTTGGGTAAAACATATTCAGCAAAATCTTTCATGACTTGATCTTCAGGGTTTTGAGCGTGAATCGCTTCCCTGAGTAGTTTTAGTGTAAGTAGTTCTGCTTTCGTTTCAATAGTGCGATCACTAATAGCATCATCGCCATCGAAACCAAAGTCATCTGATAACCAATCATGATCATTAGTCATATTTGAACTCCCATTTTTTATGTAATTCCTTCTAACAGTTTAGCAACTTGCTCAGGAGCGGGTAACTGATCTTTTAATTCTTGGGGTAATGTGGAAACTATTTGATAAGTTGATACACCAATTGGTTTGTTAGATTCCTTTAGCGCATATTCAACAATAGTTTTCTGCTTGGATTTACAAAGAATTATACCAATAGAAGGATTTTCATCAGGTAATTTAACTTTGTCATCTAAAACAGCTAAATAAAACTGCATTTTACCAACATATTCGGGTAAGAATTTACCAATTTTTAGTTCTAGTGCAATTAAACACTTCAAATGGCGATGATAGAGAACAAGGTCAATAAAATATTCCTCATCATCAACTTCTACACGATATTGACTACCTATAAAAGCGAATACACCACCCATTTCCTGTAAAAATGGTTCTACTTTTGCTAAAATTGCTTGTTCTAGCTGTCGTTCACTATGTTCATCAGCCAATTCTAAGAAATCAAAGGTATATTCGTCTTTAACAGCCAATTTTAATTGGCTACGTATCTCTACTGAAACTGTTTGATCGAAGTTAGTTTGGTTGAGTAAGGTTTTCTCATAGGTTTGATTGTCAATTTGGTGAATTAAAATGTTTTGTGTCCAGCCAAATTTCCGAGTCATTCTGATATAAAATTCTCGTTCTGAGTCATTTTTACACTTTTCTAAAATTATTATATTATGAGTCCAGCCAATTTCCCCTACTAATGTTAGCAGAAATTCTTGAGATTGGTAAGTTAGATACAAATCCCGCATTCTCCAAATATTACTGGTAGAAAATCCACTAATTCCAGGAAACTCGGATTGTAAGTCTTTAGCTAATCGTTCAACCACTGATTTACCCCAGCCAGCATTCTGTTGTTGGGTGACAATTATTTGTCCAATATCCCAATACAGGTTAATCATTTCCCGATTAACTGCTTTGAGCGCTTCATACTGTGCTGAAAGAATTTGCTGTTTTAGTTCCATAAGTAGATATTTGTATTCATTTGAAATTGGGTTATTCATACAGGAAAGAAGAAGCATATTTTTTCTGAATTACAGTAGCCAGACAACAACCTCAAATAATTAGTTTACCACTGAAAATTTTAGGGTTAGTTGTGATTATTTCTAGTAGTTTTAGTTTGTTCATTTACAGGACTCATATTTGATTTCTGAAAAAACCAACGAGTTAGAAATTTGATTTATAAAGCTTTAGCTCTCGGTGTACTTACCAAAAATCAAGTATGATTCCTATGGGATGTTGTTAGTAGTGCTATATCATTTCAGTCTATATATTACAAACAAGCACTCTATTCTTCTTGTACGCAATACCAATTAACAAGGCTCCTCAATTTTTCAATTTCAAGATCCTGATTTCTGATCCGGGTTAGAATTAAGTCTTTACATTCTTCAATTTGCTGCTTCTGGCTATCAAGCTCTTGTGACGCATTTATATCAATTAGCCTAGAGTTTTTCTCTAATCTACTTATCCTAGAGTCTTGGATAGATAGCTGATGAGCTTGAATATTATTTTGCTTCTGTACAGCCTCCATAGCACTAACTAAGTTGTAAAGCTCATGGAGTGCTTTACGGATTAGGAGGAGATCGACATTTTGCTTTTGCATGTTCTTTATTAAGAAGAAGGAACAGTATACAGAGTTCACATCGCATTAACAGCGCCAGCCATATTTCTCTATCTGACGTACATATAATATAGTATAAGCTACTTGACAGTGCAAGCTGTCTTTTTTTACCTGATATGTATATAATATAGTATAATTGGGAAGCGAGCAAATTTCCAACCCTATCAGGGATTGAAAAAATGCCATGTGAACGTGCTACTGTTCGTTCTTCTGCATTCAGATATTTAATCTTCAAAATCCCTATTAGGGACTCAGTGCTTAAACAACTCATATTTGCTCTCCTTTTCTCTTAATCGCGTAATTAAGTATGTTTAGCCGTATTACAAAATGACCAAAAGCTATATAATAAGGACAAGTAGCGTCGTTAATACTGTGCTTATCACTGATTGGATAAATCTGAAAATTCATTAGTAGCCTAAGCTGCATTCGTACTTGAGTAACGCACCATGAGGAGCGAAATTCCGGTGGGTTAATGAGACATTAAGAACTTTAATGTCTCCAGAGATGGGGTGGTTCTGGCTTTACTTTCCTGGTTCAGGAATATCATCCTAAAGATAGATGGTAGTCAGTATTTCAGCGTTTACTATAAAAGGAACATTCAACAAATGCTTTTTCCTAATTTGAGTTAACCGAAGTAGGAAGCATTGTTGCTGTCATACTCTCTCCCGTTGGGGCCGTGCGGCTCTGGCGGGAGAGAGTTTGGCAAAATTCCCCAGGCGATCGCTACAGGATCTACAACTCTCCCACAACATTATCCAGCAATCCATATTTCTTCTCCTTTACCTTTAAACGTATAAGCAAGCGTATCTAGCAGCAGAGCAGAATGACCAAAAGCTATAGAATAAGGACAAGTAGCGTCATTAATACTGTACTGATCGCTGATGGGGTAAATCTGAAAATGCATTGGTAGTCTGAGTCGCATTCGCACTTCAGTCACAGGACGGTGAATTACATAACAAACTAAACCCTGTTTTTTGAGTTGTTTATTAATTCCGCCAATCCAGTAGTTTTCCGGTTGCCAAATTTCCAGACCTGTTAAAACCTGAACCTTCCAAGCATCTGCTATTGGTTGTAAGTTCTCAGAATATGTAAATTTCCAATTCAGTCGCTCCTCTCGATAACAACGCAATTTCATAAACGCCAAACAGTGAGCAAACCTACCCTTAGCGATCGCCTGTCCAGCCCGTTGAGCAGTTTCCTTGAGAGCGCGTTCAAATCCTGCTTGAGTCCACATCTCAATTTCCAAATTACCCAAAATTCCGGGTAAATCGTAGGTTTTAAACCTATCTATTTCATTCTCTTCTGTCAAATCATACAAACCGCACTGTAAAGGACTAACCCCGCGAAAACTGTAAGCATCCTCAGCAATGGGATTTCCTGACTTACCTGAAAGCTCCTTCCATTCCTTCGCCCAACAGTGAATACGTCCAGCTAGGGATTTGAAAGTTGTTTCAAACACTTCCTCACAATTCGCTTGGAACTTTTCCCGACTTTGGGCGTATTGTTCTTTAATAGTGCGATCGCCCATCTGATAAAACAACCAAAACGACTGGACAGCCCCCCAACGCCGATAATAACCCCGAAAATCATTGATTTGGCGATATTGCTCGGTAATTTGTTGATGAAAACTAGGGCGATCGTAAATACCATTTACCTGTAAAGGGGGAGAATCTACCTGAAACAACCGTCCGACCAGAAACTGGGGAACCAGAGCATAAACGATAAAATTAGCAAACTTGATTTTTTCACCATCTTTGTCATATCCCTCATGTCTTCCCACTCGTCCCAAGCGCTGGATAAAGTTCCCCGCGTCGGAAGATTCAAAAATCAGGAAGTTGATTTTAAAGTCAACTCCGACATCAATCGTACTAGTCCCAATCACCAAATCAGCAACAAGACTTTTTTCCTTTTCCCCTTTCCCGGATAATCCTGTATTTTCTCCCACCTTCAAACCATGAGGTTCTAAAAGTCCGTGAAAAAATGGTGTTAGTCGCTTGACTGCTGCGATCGAATTGAGAATAATAGCTCCTTTACTTCCTGGATAATCTTGTAATTGAGCCAAAATTAAAGTGCTATTTTCCCTTAACCAAGTTTCAGCAGCTTTAAAGGAAGATTCCAAAGGAACAAAGTTGAGGTGAATTGCTTGTGTTACCTGTCTCCATCCATCAGCTTTTAGTTCTTCCCCTTGTGCTGGAGTATCGGGAAATCGATACTTATCTGCTTCTAGAGGATTGATCACTTGACAACGAAATCCAGCTTGAGCTAACCGTCCGATTAAGTTGGTATCCGGTGTAGCGGAGAGGAACAAGAACTTCTTCCGCCGATTTGTACAGCGAATCAATAACATTGTATTAATCACAGCAGCAATTTGGGGAGCTGCGAAAACATGAAATTCATCAAAAATGAATAAATCAAAGTCTTTGTCAATTCGTCCCCACAATTTATCTGGACTGTCGCCAGGAATGATATAAGCGCCTCGATGCAAATAATGAAAAATATCTGGATTAGTTAAGAGGACTTCCCTTTGTTGCGCCAAAGTTGCGATCGCTGCTCCTTTCCTTAATCCTTCATTTTCCGCATAAATCTCCAATTCAGCCCCACTTAAGCGCATTACACGCGGATTGTCTTCTGGTTGGAATGCTTCTATATATCTTCCTATTTGTGCTTCTTGGTCGCGAGCGAGTTCATTAGTTGGATAAAGTCCTAGAGCGGAAAGTTCCCCCTGTAAGACTTCTAAATAAGCAGCCAAGCTTTTACCATCTCCAGTCATCGCGGTGTTGAACACTACATCAATTTGGGGATTTCGCAAAGCTGCTAAAGTAGCAGCTTGATGCCAAGAAAGCGACCAATTATTCGGTAATCTCACCCCATCAGGTTGGGCGACAGTTTGAGAGTAAACCGGTTTCAGAGTAACATTGTAATTTTCGGACATACAGAAAAATTGTCCGTGTCTGGTTGTTATCTTATATAATGCCATGCAAAATAAATATTGCCAAGGTATACCCGTATGAAAGTGTCCGTACAAATATGAGTCGTAAAGGTCAGTCGATTACCCTCTCGGTTTCAGAACGAGACAAACAGGAACTGGAAAAGATCGCTCAAGAATTTGGGATGATGTGGGGCGATCGCCCGAATATCTCCAAGTTGATCGAGGCGATCGCCAAACGCAAGCTCCTGATTGGGAACAATCAAGACTGGAATGCATCTCGTATTAGAGCATTGCATCGTTGTATTGCTGTTCTAATTGATCTGGGACAATTGGAACAAGCGCAAATTATTGCTCACTTACTTTTAGAACGTAGTGAAATATCTTTACCACTGCGCCAGGAAATTACCAGTTTTTTAGACAATTCACATCCGCTTTGGCGTTTACAGATAGACCGTTACATTTTGCGCCAGCAGCCATTTCAGCTTGCTTATCAAGACGCAACACAGCGAATTTTAACTTTTACTGTGTACCATGCTAAGATTACCCCTCATGAAAAGCGTCAATATCTCGATTGTTGGTGTGAGGAGACAACGGGAAATTCTGATCTTCCAGAATTGGTCCATAATTGGTGTTTTCGACTTGACCGGATTTCAGAAGCTGCGATCGCTGAAATTCCTGGTAAATGGCGTTCTGGTTTGGATGAAATAGAGGTAGAAATCCACTTGTTGCATAATTTGGCTTTTGCTTATCAGTCCAAACCAGAAGATATAGCTAACAATTGGCTTCCAGACACACAAAAAATCAGGCGAGTTGTGAGGAAGGTATCGAGTAGCTTTTGGTTTATCCGCGAAATAATGCAGTATTCTGCAGATTGTGTGGTGGTATCTCCAGAAAATTTGCGCGATCGCCTCAAGCAAAAAATCCTTACCCTCTGTCATTTATATGACATTATGTGACTGAAAAAAATCACTCTTCAGAGAGAGGTAAAACCCTATTGACTCTTGTTACCATATTTTTTAATAATGGGAGTGTGACCAAAAATAATTATAGACAGGCGCACTTCTATTGTCTAAGATGCCAGAGGATAATTAAAGTTTCCTCATCCTTACGACATAGGTTTATTTTTTTCAGATACCCTTACAGAATGATCGAGTATTTTTTTCTGCGAATTTTAGACATAAAGCAGCTAAATTTTCAGCATAATGAGTTATGATGAAGTTTGTTGAACTCTTTTGCTGTTTGAGGATTAGGAATTTCAGTAGCTAATACCTCAAAAATCTGTTGTGCTTCTATGCGTGGATTTTCAGCCAGAATAGTTTCATTGATATTAGTTTAGTTGATTAGCGGTGAATATTAACCAGATAAATGCACAAGCTGATTTAACGATCTCAATTTTATCTAAAGACCCTAAAATAATGAGAACATTCGCTTTTACACGTATGAAGATGAGCCTGGAAATTGCACTCAAAAGACTTGTCAGAAAAACTGGTCGGGATGATGAGGATTCAGTATAGGTTTTCTAGAACTGCGATGCCCCAAGGGGGCGGGCGCAGCCATCGCAAAAAACAATCTGTGATCAGACTACTTGCAAATTACCAAGATTAGATATTATATTTGGATATTATATTTAGTTATCTCAAATCGAGCAGCCTACGCTATACTCGATATGGTAGATCTGGGTGCTTGGGTAAAAATTGCTTTGTCTTTTACTTCCAGCCAAGAAAGTCGTGCTAAGTCAATTACAGTTGATATTAGCGATTAATTAGTATTGGCTTCAGGGTGGAGGTCATGGAGCAAAGTGATCGCCGGAGCCTATCGCTACAGGTGGTTGGTGTAAATTATCAGATAATTGACACCCAGATGCTTTTTACCTCTGTGATATCTATTTCTCTTATTCCGAGGAACTAGATTGTAACAGATACCGAATAACTTAGTCAATAGATTGATGAAAACTTTGTATTTGCAACCAACATATTTCAGTGAAAGATTGGTAAACCAGATGCATTATCATCTGAATGCTGGTAATTGACTCCGAAATAAAGAATATTATTTACTCTCACCTTAACTCTATAGATGAATCCAGAAAGCCTAGAAACCTACATAAATCATCCAACTTGGGGTTTACTCTATAAAATCTGTATGATTGATGAGAACCAAGACCTATTTACTACGCTTTATGCTCAACGGTTATTTTTCTTGGTAGCCAGCGATGTGAAAGGGATGAAATTCCAGTCAATTGGACGGACAGAGGCGAGAATGATGCTAGAAAATCGCCTGCGGATTTTGCGACGGAATGGACAGTCTCAGGAGTACGATCAGCTTCAGAGTGTTTTCCAACGCACCTTCCAATGAATACTGCCCAATGAATACTTTAATTAGTACACGTATTGCTACAATTCGAGCTGCACTTCCACCGACAGTTAAGATCGTTGCTGTCAGTAAACAAGTACCAGCTATAGTAATGCGAGAGGCTTACGCTGCCGGAATCCGGGATTTCGGTGAAAATCGTTTGCAAGAAGCGATCAGCAAGCAATCTGAGTTACAAGACTTGTCTGATATTACTTGGCATTTTATTGGACATTTGCAGAGCAATAAAGCCAAGAAGGCTGTAGAACAGTTCTCTTGGATTCACTCCGTAGACAATTTGCAACTAGCACATCGTCTAAACAATCTAGCACAACAAATCGGCAAAAAACCCCAAATCTGCTTACAGGTGAAGATTCTGCCTGACCCCAATAAGTCTGGTTGGACAGTATCAGAACTGTTGGCAGATTTATCCATCTTGAATCAGTACAAAAATTTACAAATTCAAGGATTGATGACAATTCCGCCTGTAGGATTAGAATCCAAGGAGATTCAAGATGTGTTTAATAGCACTTATAAATTAGCAAGAGAGATTGCCCAACAAAACTGGGCGCAGATCAAAATGCAGCAATTGTCAATGGGAATGTCTGGGGATTATCAATTGGCTGTGCAAGCAGGTGCAACAATGGTAAGATTAGGAACAATTTTATTTGGGCATCGTTCCTGATAGAGAGGAGAGGGGAGGAAAAAAACAGGAGATAAGTGAGGTAACAAAAGATTTGCCCACTTGACAGTTATTAAGCTATAATCTTGACTCAATTGTTGCATCTATTTTTAGTTGTACTCGGAAGTTCTTAGGAATATCTATGAGCTATCTGCTTGTCAACAACGTTGTAATAGAGGATACAATTATTAGCATAATTACTGCATAAAGCGGTTAATATGGGGATCAGAATTGGCTACCAATTAGCTACTAATTAGCTACGAGAGTTTATAGCCTGTGTCAATTAAGGTAATTTCCACCGGGAGCGGACAAGATGAACAATATATTTTCCAAACTCAGGGATTTCGTAGGATTAAACGAACAAGCTGAATACGAGTACTACGAAGAAGAAGCTGAAGCAGAGAATTATCAAAATCTCTATCAGCAAGAAAATCCCACCCCCAAACCACCCGAAACCACCACTCCTCCCAATCGACGTTGGCGTGAAAATGCGCCTACAATGGGGGAAGAAGTAGCCGCAACAGGATCAAAACCTATGAATAATGTTATTGGTATGCCAGGTGCAATTAACGGAATTTCCGAAGTTTTAGTCCTGGAACCTCGTACTTTTGAAGAAATGCCTCAGGCAATCCAAGCATTACGCGAGCGCAAGTCTGTAGTTTTAAATCTCACGATTATGGATCCAGACCAAGCTCAACGTGCAGTAGATTTTGTTGCAGGTGGTACTTACGCTTTAGATGGACATCAAGAGCGTATCGGCGAAAGCATCTTTTTGTTTACTCCTAGCTGCGTGCAAGTTAGTACTCAAGGTGGTTTCTTACATGAAATACCACAGCCCACAGTCCGTCCAACTCGTGCTACAACCCCTACTCAGCCTTGGGGAAGTGATATTAGTCGTATGGTGCAGTAGAAGAGGAGGGAGCAGGAGGCAGGGGGAAAGGAAGTTTTTTCGGTTCGCTTGTGATTCTGCTCTGACAATTTGACTAAATTAGTAATTTCGATATGACAATTAAATTAGGTTTAATTGGTGGTGGGGTAATGGGGGAAGCTCTATTATCCCGTCTTGTTTTAACTGGGATTTATCAGTCTTCTGAAGTTCTAGTGAGTGAACCATCTGCTTCCCGCCAGTCTTATCTTCAGCAAAAATATGCTGTAGCTATAACTTCTGATAATTTCTTGGTTCTACAACAAACTCAAGAAACGGTAATCTTAGCTGTGAAACCTCAGATATTTAGTGCGATCGCCCAAGAGTTAGCTGATTTTGTACCCGGAGAGCATACGCCTCTAGTTATTTCTATCCTAGCGGGAGTGACAGTCAAGCATTTAGAGGCAGCTTTTCCGCAATTGCCCGTAATTCGTGCTATGCCCAATACTCCAGCTACCATAGGTGCAGGAATCACAGCCATATGTTCAGGGGCTTATACTAGCAGCTTGCATCAACAGATAGCCAAACAAGTGCTATCCTCTGTAGGCGAAGTGGTGGAAGTAGCAGAGTCATTAATGGATGCAGTTACAGGATTGTCGGGTAGTGGTCCTGCTTATGTGGCTTTAATGGTTGAAGCATTAGCAGATGGTGGAGTTGCTGCTGGTTTACCCAGAGCTATTGCTCATCGTTTAGCATTACAAACTGTATTAGGCACTGCTAAACTCTTGGAAGAAAGCAAAATTCACCCAGCCCAACTCAAGGACCAAGTGACTAGCCCAGGTGGAACAACAATCGCTGGAGTAAGTCAATTAGAGAAAGCCGGATTTCGTTCAGCTTTAATTGAAGCAGTGAAAGCTGCTACTGACCGATCTGCGCAGTTAGGTAGGTAAGGGGTGGGGGAACACCGGGAGCGTTAATTTTAGTTAATTTTAATTAATTGACTAATTTATGTTATATTTAGATTATTATAAGTGTAACCTCAGCTAAAAGTCTGTTCGCTAAGTCTACTTCTGAACCATGTCGAGTACATGCTAGGAACATAAACCAAGTGAACGGTATCTGGATTAGAATTTGTATGATTGAGTGAACTATTCTGCGCCCTCTTCAGAAATCGACCCCAGGTCGAAATTTCCCTTTGAACTAGACCGCTTCCAGCATGAAGCGATCGCCTCCTTAAATGCCGGAAGTTCGGTAGTTGTCTGTGCGCCTACCGGCTCAGGTAAAACCTTAATTGGAGAATATGCCATTTATCGCGCTTTGTCCCATAGAAAGCGGGTATTTTACACTACGCCTTTAAAAGCGTTATCGAATCAAAAACTGCGGGACTTCCGAGAAAAATTCGGATTCGACGCAGTTGGGCTACTAACAGGGGATGTCTCGATTAATCGAGATGCACCAATTATAGTCATGACCACCGAAATCTTTCGGAATATGCTCTATGGTACACCTATTGGGCAAGTTGGCATATCATTAACCGACGTAGAAGCGGTAGTACTAGATGAATGTCACTACATGAATGATCGCCAGAGAGGTACAGTATGGGAAGAATCAATTATTTATTGTCCCCATGAAGTACAACTAGTAGCTCTTTCCGCCACAGTTGCTAATAGCGACCAACTGACCAACTGGCTGAATCATGTACATGGTCCGACTGATTTAATTTACTCTGATTTCCGCCCAGTCCCTTTGGAGTTTCACTACTGTACCCCCAAAGGATTGTTTCCCTTACTGAATGACACCAAAGATAAAATAAATCCCCGGTTGTCAAAAAGTCGCAAAAAAGGATCAAAAGATAGAGGTAAAGCTGGTAAACCAGAGGCTCCCAGTATCAGCTTCACCTTGAGTCAACTCAGGGAACGAGATATGTTACCCGCCATTTACTTTATCTTTAGCCGTCGGGGATGCGATAAAGCTGTGTCAGAAGTAGGTGATATCTGGTTAGCTAATAACGAAGAATCCCAAATATTGCGGGAACAAATTGATGACTTCTTGAGCCGCAATCCTGAAGCTGGTAGATCTGGACAAGTTGCTCCCCTATATCGTGGAATAGCTGCTCACCATGCAGGAATTTTACCAGCATGGAAAATGTTAGTGGAAGAATTATTCCAACAAGGATTAATTAAAGTAGTATTTGCCACGGAAACCTTAGCAGCAGGAATTAATATGCCTGCGCGTACTACAGTAATTTCTACTCTATCTAAACGCACTGACTCTGGACATCGCTTATTAAATGCTTCCGAATTTCTCCAAATGGCTGGACGGGCTGGGCGGCGAGGAATGGACTTGCGGGGTCATGTTGTCAGCCTACAAACTCCTTATGAAGGAGCCAAGGAAGCTGCATACCTAGCTACATCTCAACCAGATCCCTTAGTCAGCCAATTTACGCCTAGTTATGGCATGGTACTTAATTTACTGCAAACCCATACTTTAGAGCAAGCTAGAGAGCTAGTAGAGCGAAGTTTTGGGCAATATATGGCGAACTTGCACCTCCAACCAAATTATCGAGAAATTGCCGAACTCAGGGCTGAAATCGCCAGACTGCAAACCCAAATCGCCGCAGTTGATCTACAGGAAATGGCAATATATGAAAAATTGCGTCAACGCTTAAAAGTAGAGAGACAGATATTAAGAACTCTACAAGAGCAAGCCCAGGAAGAAAGACAAGCACAATTGATCGTGATGTTGGACTTTGCTATGGTAGGAACACTGTTGAGTTTAAGAGATAAAAACGTTACAGCCACATTACCTATAACTGCCATTTTAATCGACAAAATTGCCGTGACAGGTCAAGCTACTTATTTGATTTGTTTAGGAGAAGATAATCGCTGGTACGTAGCCACAATTGGAGATGTGGTGGATTTATATGCTGAATTACCAAGAGTGAATTTACCGCCTCATATAGTTCCTCCATCTGAACTCTATTTAAAACGAGGACAACATCTCCGAGGTGATGCAGAAAGCGCTGCTATTGCTCAAAGCATACCATCAAATCCTGAAGAATTTATGAATTTGACAGCAGAAGTCAAAGAACAAATTAGTCGTGTCATTGCTGTTCAAGAACAAATAGAAACCCATCCTTTACACCAATCAGGTCTAGCGACAGACCTATTGAAAAATAGGGCAAAGTGCGTCGAATTAAGTGCGGAATTAGAAGTGTTAGTAGAGGAAGTCGGGCAAAAATCCCAAAGACATTGGGAAGAATTTCTGAATTTAATGGAAATTTTGCAGCACTTTGGCTGTTTGGAAGGCTTAGTCCCGACGCAATTAGGGCAAATGGCTGCTGCGATTCGGGGTGAAAACGAATTATGGCTAGGTTTAGTGCTTGCTAGCGGTGAATTAAACAATTTAGACCCACATCATTTAGCTGCTGCTGCTGCTGCTTTAGTCACGGAAACACCGCGTCCTGATAGTAAGGTAGATTTTGATTTGAGTGATCAAGTAGCGGAAGCTTTAGCGAAACTGCGTAACATTCGTCGTCAAATATTTCAGTTACAGCGACGTTATAATGTGGCTCTACCTATTTGGTTAGAATTTGAATTAATTGCGGTCGTGGAACAATGGGCGTTGGGAAGAGAGTGGGCGGATTTATGTGAGCGTACTAGCTTAGACGAAGGTGATTTAGTCAGATTACTGCGCCGTACATTGGATTTATTATCTCAGATACCTCATGTACCTTATTTATCGGAAACTTTACAACGCAATGCGCACCGAGCAATGCAATTGATCGATAGATTCCCCATTAATGAGGAGATGGAGTAATGTCTAACGTAGAAGGCTTTAGGGTAAGGAATTATAAGGTTCTTCGTGATATTACTTTAGGGAAGTTATGGAATTTACAGTATACTGATCCATTATTTTGTAGATGCTTTAGAACCTCAAGAAGTTTGGATATTAGAAAAAGGCGAGGATGGATTTGCTAAAATTAAACAAGCCAGTCAAGATCCTTTGATCTATAATCTCGTTAAACAAGGTTTACCCCTGGGAGGACTTTGGTATAGTGATTATCTAGATGCAAGGTAATTATATGCATTTTGAGATATTAGTTAAAGATAGTTCTGGAAAAACTGCTTTAGAGATTCTTGTACCAAGGATTATTGACATACAACAACACACATATAAAATCCATACTTATAAAGGAATAGGCCATATTCCTAAAGGTCTTACACCCAATTCTGACCCAAGAAAACGAATACTACTTGACCAATTACCGCGACTTATTCAAGGCTATGGTATAACACATGCAAAATCTTCTGATAAGTTTCCCTCTGTTCTCATAGTCATCTGCGATTTAGATACAAAATGCTTAAAAGCTTTTCGTCAAGAATTACTCACATGCGTTGATTCATGCTATCCCCAGCCAAAAACACAATTTTGTATTGCTATTGAGGAAGGAGAAGCATGGTATTTAGGTGATTTAGCAGCAGTGAAAAAAGCTTATCCAAAAGCTAAACAAAAAGTCTTAAATGAGTATATAAATGATGCAATATGTCGTACATGGGAAAAGTTAGCCGATGCAGTATACCGAGATGGTTCTTCCAAATTATCTAAACTTGGTTATCAAGCAATTGGTACAGAAAAAGCTAAATGGGCGAAAGAAATTACTCCCTTTATGGATGTTGATAACAATCAATCACCTAGCTTTTGCTATTTTCGCGATCGCCTGAGACAATTGGGTAGCTAGTGCATCTTTGAATGGATGAATTACTATTAAAGGAATTTAAGCGGCTAAAATCTTCCTGTGCTTTTGAGTTACTAGGTAAATAGGAGAAAATGGATATAATTGATTGATAAATCAATTGATCTCTATTGGCTTACTATGGATTCTTTAAACCTACGCACAAAAGTTATTGCAGAAATCAATCTTGTCGCAGACGATAAATTAGAAGAACTATATAACTTTATTCACTATTTTCGATTAGGTGTAGAAGTATCTCAAGACCTGCTCAATCCGACTATGGAGTTTGCTGGCTGTTGGAATGATATGTCAGATGAAATGTTTGCTAATTTCAGTCAAGAAATTAACACACGCCGTCAGCAAGCATTTTTTGGGAGAAGAAATGAGTGAAGCCAGCATTAATTGATACAAATATCTTATCTTTTTTCTTCCGCAATCACTATCTCGTTAATGAGCGTTTCAGAACTTATCTGAGGGAATACGGAAAAATTAATTTTAGTATTATAACTTATTATGAAATCCTCAGTGGGTTAAAGCATCGTGATGCACAAAAACAACTTGCATCTTTATAGCCAACAATTTATTCTTGTCACAAATAACCTGAGAGACTTTGACAAAATTGAAGGATTAGAAACTCAAGACTGGAGTCAGTCATCTTAGGCTAGATCAACAAGTCGAGAGTAGAGCAATGCGTTAATATTTCGCCATATGAGCGATCGCCTTTAAGCATCGATAGTGTATAATGGTGAAAGAATAACGAAACTAAATGTTGGAAATAGAAATTATGTCAATTATTTACTAACCACTGTAGCTCAATTTTGATTTGGAACTTTCTGATTAACTAAGTGGAAAGAATTTAGGAATCCTGTAATGGTTTTCGATAAAGTTGGACGTTGTTTTTTTGAGACTATAGCCATGACTTGATATAAGCGACTATCAGCAAAGTACATTCTATCTGTAGTCATTTTCCCAGCCGAGTCTACATATATAATCTCCTTTTCTGGATATCCATGAAAACTAAGAATATGGCTTTGACTAACTAGATGACTCTGAGTGGTAAGCAAAGCGGAGGATGTGGCTTCTGAGAAAATTTTCTCAGGTGAATTCATTTGAGCATATTCATAGGGAAATTCATTATAAGTAACTAAATATGCGACTTTCTGCTCTGGTGGTTGGGCTAAAAATATATGTAAGTTGATTTTTCCCATAGCAGTTTTTTGGACTTGAATACTCTTTTGGGGTTTTCCAGGCATTAAAATTGCAAAACTACCATCTGGAGAATTGAATATTCGCCATTTTGGCTGAACTATCTTTTTATGTTTTTTGCTAGCATCTGGAGTTTTTTGCTTTGTTGCTGTTTTGCTTTTTGACTTGTTAGCTTGCACTTGAGGTTTTTTCACCGGAACAGAGGTCTTATGCTTTGGTGTTGTTTTGACTTTTGGTTGACTAACATCTGATAAAGCATAGCCACTGGTAAAAAAAATAGCAAAAACTCCTAGTAATAAAAGTCTGATTTTCATATTTGTAGTAATTGTAGATGCAGTCTTGACAAATAGCGTTTTTATAATCTAGAGGCGCACAAAGCAGCACCAATTAAACCAACTTTTTGATTAAGTATGACATGTACTGGGATATCTTCTAGTAAAGGACGCATTCTACCTTTTTGGGAGAACGTCAACAGGAAAGTCCCATTTTGAAACAATGGTAAGATTTTCGGCGCAATACCACCAGCAATATATAATCCACCAAAAGGTAGTAGCTTTAAAGCTAAATTTCCTGCTTCTGCGCCATAGGCTTCAATAAACATTTGTATGGTTTGCTCCGCTAGGCGATCGCTCCCTGCTAGTGCTGCTTCACCAATTGTCGCACCTGGGTCAACAGTCTTTTCTGGTTGTCCAGCTTCTTCTTCCCAAGTGCGGACAACTTGCGCAATTTCCGGTGATTCCGGCGCAAATTTGCGATCGCGCAAAAATTGGTAAATAGAAATTATTCCCGGTCCTGAGACTACCCTTTCTACAGAAGCTCGTTGGATATCGTGTTTATCCAACAAATACTTAAACATTTGAAACTCTAGTTCATTGCGGGGAGCAAAATCGGCGTGTCCACCTTCCGAAGGAAAAACTTGATAATGTCCACCTTGCTTAACTAAAAATCCTTGTCCTAAACCAGTTCCAGCGCCAATTATCGCTCTTGGTGCTTCTGGCTGGTGTTTACCCCCTTGTAAAGTCAGCAAGTCTTGTTTCTGTAAACCTAAAATACCATAACCGACCGCAGCAAAGTCGTTGATCAGGGAAACGCAGGGAATATCCAGATTTTGCGATAACCGTTGTGTATCCAAATACCAAGCTAGATTAGTCAGTTTAGCAGTATTGTTGACCACAGGACCAGCGATCGCAAAACAAGCTTTTGTCACTTGTGGGCGATCGATAGCAGCCAAAAATTTGTGGACAATGGGTACTAAATCAGGAAAATCGTCGCTAGGAAACACATCCTCATGAGTTGTATTTAAACCAGATACTTCTGAATATTCCACCAGGCGCAAAATGGTTTTTGTCCCGCCTATATCTCCTGCTAGTAAAAATGTCATAAGCTCCGCCAGATTTCACCAAATTTGCCATTTTCCATCAAAACCAATTAAAGCAGACGATCTTAACGATCATCCTGATTATTATCGAAATACCAAGTAAATCAGTTCACCACCTACTTTTTGGAAAATTTGCCCAAAAACATTTCTCATATTTAAGTAAATTTTACGGACCGAACTCAAGGAAAATTACACAAATCGTACCACCTCTTCTGTTTGATTCAAGTGGGAAGTATCTCCTTTTAGTTCTAACAACCATTGTGCATCTTGACGCACTACTTTGACTAAAGAACATAAAGAAGCTTTAATTTCGTTTTGTGCAATTTCTCCCACTAGCCCCATTGCTGCTCCTAAGACAGAAGCACCATGTCCTACAAGCAGAATATCATCTGGGAAGAACTCAGTCACCAGACATCTAGCAGTTTGTCCAGAACGGTCTCGTGTTTTTTGGCGAGTTTCCGGGTATTGCGCCGCAATCCGTGAGGTGTAACTCAGGTCGATTCTGGGAAACAAAGTTGCTAATGCAATACTTGAGAGTCTTTTTGGCTCCTCTGTCATCCACTCTGGATTTAACCATTCGCTCAAACCTGTTTCTAGCTTAATAGACAAATCTAGCACTTCAGCAACACTGTTAGCGGTCTGTACGGTTCTGAGAAATGGTGAAGCAAAAATATGTCTGATATTTTCCTTCATTAGTCGCTTTGCTAATAGTTCTGCTTGAATTAAGCCATCTTCTGATAAGTGTGGGTCATAACGTCTCTCAGCAGTAAGGAACCAATCAGGGTTAACGAAATCGATACGGTTAGCATGTCTTGCTATCCAGACTATTTGGCTCATAAGTAGAAAAGTAAAGCAGTACAAAGCATTTTGTTTCAGAGACTGTTTGTAAACTTACGCCCTCACCAACGCCAGTTGCTCCACTTTTGGAGACCAAAAGACCGCACTGGCTCCTAAATCCCTCTCCCAAGGGGAGCTACGGTGTACACACAAGTAAGTGTAGGAAATGTAGGTTGGGTTGAGCTAAACGTTGGCGCGAAGCGACTTCTCGAAGAGTAACCCAACAGAATCATGAATAATGTTGGGTTTCGTTCCTCAACCCAACCTACGATTGTCAGCCCACATGATTGGGTCATTACTATGCCAAAACTCCACATTGCTAGTACTACTGCTTGTAGTTTGGTCAAATGTGGCATCTTTTCAATCACTTTCCTTGTCCATTCTCTTAATTCTTCGTTTTTCCCTATCACCATTTCTTCTTTGACGTTACTATGCGTATTTTACTGACTCCTTATAGTCCTTTATTCTACACATTTTTTGCCTCTTTTTTAAATCCCTACTTTTGTAAGGAGGGGGTGAGGGCATTTTACAAACAGTTTCTAAGACAATTTCCTAATGAGATTTTTGGGGTAAAGGACTTGTTTGCATGACTGTACAAGGCTTAATGTCACAATGCTGTTCATAAAGCTTATTAACGTATGGTTCTTGCCAAGCCAGAGGAATTTCTAAGAGCGATCTCGCTCCTGTAATTCCTTGTGCAATAAATATTAAAAGAGCGAGAGTGTTAAGCGCTATATGAATCTTGCGCCAGCGATTAGTTTTATCTTTATAGATATCTGGTACAATGGCTAGGGAAAAAATCATCAGTAGTGCAGCAGTTATCCCATAGTAATAATGGGACATATACCAATGTTCGGTATTCCAATAAACCCCATTTTGGCAGCCAAGTACTACTAGACCAATTCCGGTTAAAGTCGCAAATGCGATACGCCAGTTTGCAGTTTTTGTCTGATAGAGGAAATAGAGAGAAGCGATCGTCGCTAGGAATAGTAGGACAATAAAGATGACTTGAAATGGGACTTTATCCCAAACATGGTTATCAATAATATTACCCAGAATATCATTACCTAAAGCAGCGAGTACTGTACCAACGACAAATCCTGTCAGCCAACGACCTAATTGTACATGTTCAGAACCCACAACAGGAGGGATTTTACTCTTACCTGTGGTTAAGGTTTCCAATCGACGTTGACGGGTTTGTAAAGCACGGTTGACAATAGTACCAATCAATGGAAAAACTGCAACTATAGTGAATACAGGATGTAAAAGCAAAATAATATCTCTAAATTCCATATTTCAATATCTCGCAAATTTGTGAGTAACCCTATTAAAAATTTTCAAAATCGCCCTCACCCCCTAGCTCCCTCTCCCAAGGGGCGAGGGGGAAATTCAAAATCCCTCGCCCCTTGGGAGAGGGATTTAGGGTGAGGGCGGATGATTATTTAACTTCAGCAGGATCGAATTTTTCTACTTTACCACTCTTAACAGCAACTATGACATCGTATGTTGTACAGTAGGCAAAAGTTACATCATTAGCCTTATTATAAAGATTAACTACATGACCTGCACCACCTTCTTGAAAACCTATTGGTTCAAGATCACCATAGAAATAACGGCGTAATTCATCACCACTACCAATTTGACCTTTGTGTTGGGTGAGTAAGTTGATTTTGTCCTGGACTGTTTGTTCTGCTGATGCTTGATCCCATGAAGGATTAATGAATCTTGCGGGAACGTTTGCAACAGTTAAGACACTAGCGAGAGCAAGACCTGTAAGTAGAGTAGAAGTGGTTTTCATTTGTTTGAACCTGTTGTTTAATTTGCAGAACTTAGGAAGGAAAAATATTAAAAGCTGGCAAAAAATTGCCAATAGGCTAATTGAGCGTGCCAAATTACCCAGGTGATTATTTAACTTCAGAAGGCTTGAATTGTGCTATTTTACCCTTCTTGACAGCAACTATGACATCATATGTTGTACAATAGGAGAAGGTTACGTTATTAGCTTTGTTATAAAGATTAACTACATGACCTGCACCACCTTTTTGAATACCGATTGGCTCAAGATCACCGTAGAAGTAACGGCGTAATTCATCACCACTACCGATTTGACCTTTGTGTTTAGTCAGCAAGTTGATTTCATCCTTAGGTGTAGCAGCTGATGCTTGATCCCATGAAGGATTAATCAATCTAGCAGGAACATTTCCTACGGTTAAGATGCTAGTAAGAGCCAGACCAGTGAGTAAAGTAGAAGTAAGTTTCATTGTTTTACCTGAAGTTTGTATTTCCGAACTGATTAAAGCATCTCACCCACTACTGAAACTCAAATGAGGCTGTTACATGAATTAACTTAATTTATCCATAAGAAAAATTTAGTTAATTCTCAGTTAATTCTCAGAAACATGTATTATCCTACTGGCGGAGTAGATTTAAGCAAAATCTCATACTTTTTTAAAGTCAACTTCATTCAACTTTCTGAATATATGCTGAATATATTATAGTAAGACGTTTTTGTAGTAACTTTACTGTGATCAGATCAAGAAAAAAATATCCTCTCATTTCTCAGATCCCGGCTCAACTATATCTCTGGCTGGCGATTCTGATTTTTGGCGCATCTAGTGCTATTACACGCAAGTTGACACAGATAGGTACACAACATTTGATTGATGGACAAAATCCGATTTCTTTATGTAATGTTTTATTTGTGGGAAATCTCTGTGCTTTGATAGTTCTGATACTAGTCTACGGAAAGCAGTGGAATCGCCCTAATTTAAGGAAAATTACCAAAAAGGATTGGTTAGCATTAGTAGTAGTAGCTATCTTCTCTGGAGCGATCGCTCCGGCGTTAATTTTTCAAGCCTTAGCGATCGCTCCAGTCAACAATATAGTTTTAGTCGGACGATTGGAACCACCTCTGACGATCGCTCTTTCAGTTTGGTTACTGAAAGAGCGAGTAAATCGTTGCCAGGTTTTAGGTGCATTTGCTGCTTTTGTTGGTGTCGTTCTAACTATTGTCTTGCAGTCTCCAGAAATGGGTTCCATGAACACAGGTGTAATAGCAGGTACGGGAGAACTCATGGCGGCGATCGCCGCGATCGCTTCTGTTGCTGCTACATTTATGAGCAAAGTTTACTTGTCCTCTATCCCTCTAGGTATCTCTAATATAGTTCGTACTACTTTAGGAACTATAATTTTCTTCGTGGTAGCAATGGTTCTTTATGGTAGCGACCATTTTATCAATGCGTTTTCACCCTTTTTGTGGAAGTGGATGTTAGTTTACGGTGCTGTCATTGTAGTCTTAGGACAATCTTTGTGGTTGAAAGGATTGAGAACTGCTACAGTAACAACAGCTTCATTAGCCGGTTCATTTACCCCAATTGTCGGTATTTTAGCAGCTTACTTAATCCTGGGTGAAGCACCTAATTTAGCCCAATATATTGGTTCTAGCTTTATTTTATTAGGAATTATTTTAGGTCAGATCGGTATATATCTACAAAATAGCCAAAAAAGTAACCAAAAAAATAGCCAAAAAAGTGAACTATTAATGCAAGAGATAGAATCTAGAATGGGATTTAAGGGCATGTAAAGTTAAGATTTTGTTTTATAGAGATATTTGATCTGGGAGGACAAACGCCTTAACATGTCATTACTTGTGGTAGCTACAGGAAACCCCGGTAAATTGCGGGAAATGTCCACTTATTTGGTTGATTCTGGGTGGGATCTCATGCTCAAGCCAGAGGATTTGGAGGTAGAGGAAACAGGCGCAACTTTTGCTGATAATGCTTGTTTGAAAGCATCTCAAGTAGCTAAAGCCACAGGAAACTGGGCGATCGCTGATGATTCTGGATTAGCAATAGATGCTTTAAATGGTGCTCCAGGCGTATATTCTGCACGCTATGGACAAAGTGACACAGAGCGCATTACCAGGGTTTTGACAGAATTAGGTCAAACAGCTAATCGTCAGGCACAATTTATTTGTGCGATCGCCGTCTCAAATCCCTCAGGAGAGATAGTAATTCAATCAGAAGGTATTTGCTATGGCGAGATTTTGTCTGCGCCTTGTGGTGAAGGAGGCTTTGGTTACGATCCAATTTTTTATGTCCCACAACAGCAGTTGACTTTTGCGCAAATGATACCAGAACTAAAGAAATCAATTAGCCACAGAGGTAATGCCTTAAAAGCTCTCCTACCAAAGTTAGCCTTAATCAAAGCATAAATGCTAACTTGTAGTTGTGCCATTTTTTAACAAAGCACAACTACTAGCATTGAGAAAAATAGGAAAAATAGGAAAAATTATACTGCTTCTGTGTTTTTTTCCCCAGTACGGATGCGGATTACTTGGTCAACAGGAGAGATAAAAATCTTACCATCACCGATTTCACCAGTACGAGCAGCAGACATAACTTTGTCTACAACCATATCCACTTGATTATCTTCCACCACAATTTCTACTTTGAGTTTTTGGAGAAATTCTACTGTGTACTCCGAACCTCGGTAACGTTCAGTTTGACCCTTCTGGCGACCAAAACCCCGAACTTCAGAAACAGTCATTCCCACAATACCAGCATTAACTAAAGCTATTTTTACTTCATCTAGCTTAAATGGACGGATAATTGCTTCAACCTTTTTCATGTTTTCACTCCTTGAATTTGACTAGTGTTGTTTATATATCTAACCAGATTCCTCGACCTAAGCAGAAGGTAACAGTATTTTTGTTAGTATATATGTAGTCCTTATCACATTATGTTTCCTTCTGATGATTTTGTTGCTGAAATAAAGGATGAATGAAGAAATAACCTGCACTGAAGCCTACTAACATAATTAAAACAATTACTACTACTAACCACAAACCATTTAGCCCATTTAACTCCGACTCTGATTCTCCCATTTGATAGTACCGTACTTCTTCCTCTTCGACTAAGACAGATTCTGAGACTGGGTAGTGCGTTTCTACTGTAGGAGGTGAATATTCTACATAGTCATGCTTATATATGGGATTTGGAGTAACTTGAGTTTGTCTTTGAGGAGGGCGGTGCTGGGGATTTTTAGTAGCTCTAGCAAAATTCTGCTGACGATTGATTACTGGTGGCGGATTTGGATTAGAGTAATTAGGTGTTGGAGGAAAATCGGGTAAGACAGAGGAATCCAGTAATTTTTGCAGGTAAGCAAAAGATTTCACCACTTTGGTAATTTCTTGTCGTAGTTCCTGATTTTCTTGCACTAATCTTTGATTGTGTTGGTTAGCTACACTTAATTTTGTTTGTACCGCTTGTAATTCTGCTCCCAATTCTCGATAAACAGAAAGAGGTACAGAGGGGGGATAGTAGTTAGGTGTAGTCGGTTTTTTTGGGATAGAATCTATGGGTGTTCGCATCGGCAACCTAGTATAAAAAGTTTACTTTAAGTGAGCAAGAGCCTAGTAGCGAAATATTAAATAAATATTAAATAAATATTAAATAAATATTAAATAAATATTAAATAAAATATTTATCCCTTTGGGTCTTCTCCTTTATTTTGCAACAAAGGGAAAAAATGTCCTACGGGTCCAGTCCCCTGACCAATGTTTAAAGAGTACGTGAGTGCAGTTGTAACATATTCCTTGGCTTTTTGTATAGCATGGTCTAAGTCCTTACCTAAAGCTAGGTTAGCAGCGATCGCTGCTGATAGAGTACAACCAGTACCATGAGTATTTTTGGTATCTACAGTTTGAGTCCTCAAAATTGCGGATTTTTCCCCATCAAACCAAATATCTAGACCAAGAAACTTATTTTGCATTCCGCCACCTTTAACCAAAACTGATTTAGCGCCAAACTCTTGATAGATAATTTTGGCTGCTGTTTGCATATCCTCTAAGGAATAAATTGGTAAACCGCTCAAAATCTCTGCTTCATAGCGATTAGGCGTAATAATTAAGGCTTGTGGAATCAGTTTCTGACATAGAGTTTTGATAGCTTCTTGACTAATCAATAAAGCGCCTGTACGGGATACCATAACTGGGTCAACCACTAAATTCTGCAGATGTAGATCAGCAACTTTTTCAGCTACAACAGCAATAATTTCTGGATTGAGCAATATTCCTGTTTTAGCAGCTTGTACACCTATATCTTCTACTACCGCCTGAATTTGGGCTGCGACGGATTCTGGGGACATAATATCGACCCGGGTTACTCCCAAAGTATTTTGGGCTGTGACACAGGTAATAGCACTTGTACCATGCACGCAATGAAAAGCAAAAGTCCGCAAATCAGTTTGAATACCTGCTCCTCCTCCACTATCTGAACCAGCAATAGTGAGAGCAACAGGTATTGAAGCATTTAATGTCATAGAAATAACCTAAAAGTCGAAAATAAGCCACTTACACAAAATTTACCTTACCCTGTTGAGGGTAAGGTCGATCTCAAGATTTGTGGTAGCGTATTATATCATATCAGAAGGAAATTCTACTTTACAGATAGTAAACTTTCCTCATGCTCCAAAATCCTGAGCGAGTTAGACAAATTGGTATTAGTTGCTGCTTGTGCTTGCTCTAAACAAGCAATCAATTTTTGGGCTAAAATTTGTACATTTGGTTCTCCTAGCATACCTAGATGCGTACCAGGAACTTCATGAATCACCACTCCTTGTTCAGATATTTCCTTCCAACCTCTAAATGGTTCTAACCGACACCATCTCAATACCTCTCTACTAGTAAATAATGTTACCTTTCCACAGTAAGGTTGTGGCTGATAGTCTGCCATTGTAGCTTGTTTAAGAGCTTCAACTAATGCCATGTTGTAAGGATTAGTATCTTCAGTAAAAACGTGTTCGTTCCACAAGTCGTATTTAGTGCTTGGTTTACCAGTCAACAGAGACCCAATCCAGTCCATTTTAGCGAGAAAATATTTCCATCTATCTACTGATCGCAGTCGCAAGAGAGTCAGCAAGTAGACATAAAGTGTACGCAAGAGGGAAGGATTGCTCACATACAAACTAGGATTGTACGTATCAAACATAGCGAGCATTCCCACTTTCTCGCCTTGCGCCACTAATTGACGAGCCATTTCAAAAGCCACTATCCCGCCACTAGAGAAGCCACCTAACAGATATGGTCCGTGCTTTTGCACAGTGCGAATTTCTTGGATATAATGAGAAGCCATATCCTCAACCCTAGTATGGGGTGCTTGTTCACCATCCAGCCCTTGTGCTTGCAATCCATAAACAGGCTGTTCTGCACCTAGATAACGAACTAGGGTTTGGTAGCCAATGACATTACCTCCCAAAGCATGGATTAAAAATAAAGGAAGTTTGGTACTGTTACTTGGCTGAGGCTGAATAGTTACGAGGGATGACCAAGAAACCGATTTGTCAGATTGGCTGAGAATGCTAGCTAATTGTTCTATTGTTGGAGCGTGGAACAAGGTAGCCAAAGGCAGTTTTAGATCGAATTTCTGTTTGATTTGGATAAACAATCTCACTGCTAGAAGTGAGTTTCCCCCCAACTCGAAGAAATTATCTTGAATGCCAATTGACTGAACACCTAAAATTTCTGACCAAATTTGTGCTAACTGAATTTCTCTGTCGTTTCTAGGTGCAACAAAGTTTTTTGCTAGTTGTGGTCGGGTTTGGTCGGGTATAGGTAAAGCACGGCGATCGACTTTACCATTAGGAGTTAGTGGGATGTCGGCGATCGCGACGAAAGCAGATGGAATCATATAATCTGGCAATTTCTCAGACAGAAAACGCCGCAATTCATTGATCACAGGATCAGACTGACCATTGATCACTACATAAGCTACCAATCGCTTATTTCCTGGCTGATCTTCCCGTGCTAGAACAACAGTTTCTTTGATGCATTCGTGTTGTGCTAGTACACTCTCAATTTCTCCCAACTCGATGCGGAAACCACGAATTTTCACCTGATGGTCAATTCGACCGAGGAATTCAATGTTCCCATCTGGTAGATAACGAGCCAAATCCCCAGTTTTATACAATCTACCTCCTGCCTCCTGCCTCCTGCCTCCTGCCTCCTCAAAGGGGTTAGAGATGAATTTTTGGGCTGTTAGTTCCAGCTGATTTAAATAGCCAGAGGCTAAACATTCTCCACCAATATGCAATTCTCCAGAAACTCCAATTGGACAGGGGTTGAGGTAAGAGTCAAGAATATAATATTGGGCGTTTTGGATGGGTTTACCATAGGGAATACTTTTCCAATGAGGCTCTACTTTGCTGATGGGATAATAATTAGACCAAACTGTGGCTTCTGTTGCTCCACCTAAACTAATTACTTCTATTCCTGGAAAAGTGGTTTTGAGTGCATCTGGTAGCGTGACTGGTATCCAGTCACCACTCAAAAATACTAGGCGTAATTGGGAATCAAGATGGCTGGGAGCGATCGCTGGGAAAAAAGCAGCTAGTTGTTGGAGTGCTGGCGGCGCAGAATCCCAAAATGTAATTGGTTCATGACCAAGAATGTGTAACAGGGCTTCTGGGTTTCGCACATCATGACTAGACACCACCCGAATTGAACCACCAGCGGCTAATATGCCGAAAATATCATAAACTGATAGATCAAAACATAAGGACGTAATGAATAAAAGTCTGTCCCGATGATTTACGTTGAATGTTTTGTTCACCCATTCAATCAAATTGATCACTGGTTGATGGCGAACTACTACCCCTTTTGGTATACCTGTAGAGCCAGAGGTGAAAATTACGTAAGCAGTATCATTTGCAGTAGTAGATACTGGTAAATTTTCAGTGGGCAGTGAGTCTAGACAGGTACGATTCCATACCTGCTGACCTCCAGCTTCCCAAACAGACTGCACATGGGCGGATTTATCTAAACAGATTAAATGTTGTAGTGTACTCAGTTCTAGTTGATGAATATCATGTAAGAGACTGATTTGGGTGACTAGACAGTTAATTTGCAAAGAGGATAGCAGTAAATGAATACGTTCCTTGGGGAAGCTAGTTTCTAGTGGTACATATGCACCCCCAGCTTTCAAAATTCCTAGTACCGCCAGAATCATTTCTAGCGATCGCTTCAGATAAACAGCAACTAATATCCCTGGTTTCACACCTAATTGTTTCAGGTGATGAGCTAACTGATTGGCTCGATCATTCAATTGAGCGTAAGTTAGCTGTTCATATCCATCAGTAGCAGCGATCGCATCTGGTGACTGCTCTACCTGCGCCTCAAATAGTTGATGAATACAAAGTTGCTCTGAAAAATCCGCTTGTGTATCATTCCACTCGATCAACATTTGATGTTTTTCATCTGTTGTCAATAGTGGTAATTCTCCTAAGCATTGCCAAGGATTAGCGGCTATACTGGACAATAAAGTGGTAAGATGTCCCAACATTCGCTGAATTTTGGCATCATTGAAGCATTTCTGGTCATATTTGATTTTCAATAACAATTCTGAGTCTCCATAGCCCAGCAATGTCAGCGGAAAGTTAGTTTGTTCTTCTAGTCTGAATTCCAGGTTTCGCCATCTGTCACCTTGTGTACGTAAAGCGGAATTCAATTCATAGTTTTCAAATACTAGAATACTATTGAATAAAGCAGTCCCGCCAGCAATTTCACTCCATTTTTGGATGTTGACTAGGGGAGTATGTTCATAATCTCGCAAAGCTACCCACTGCGATCGCAATTCTTTCAGCCAATTCACCACCGGTGCTTCCCCTGAAACCTTGACTCGCACTGGTAAGGTATTGATCAACAGTCCTACCATTGATTCCACTCCAGCCACAGAGGAATGGCGACAGGCTCTAGTTGCACCAAATATCACATCGGATTCACCACTATAACGGCTGAGTAATAAAGCCCAAGCGCCTTGTACTAAAGTATTCAGCGTTAGTTGATGTTCTTGGGCTAAAGACCGCAACATCGCCGTAGTTTTTTCTGGGATGGTGATGGCTTGTTCACCAAAACCGCTTTCCTCTCCAGGCTGTGAGTCTACTAATAACGGTGTGGGTGCGGTAAAGCCTTTGAGTAAGTCCCGCCAATAACTTTCAGCACTAGACCAATCTTGTTGCTGTAGCCATGCGATATATTCTTTATAAGGTCGGGGCTGGGAGAGTTGTAAATCAATCCCTGCGCTCAAAGCATCATAAAAGGCGAACACTTCCTGGATAATAATGTAGAAAGAACGCCCATCTAACAAAGCATGGTGAAATGTCCAAACAAATTGATAGACGGATTCTCTCAACTGAAATAATGCTAACCGCATCAATGGCGCTATATCTAATTCAAAGCCAAGATAGCGATCGCTTTGCAGATAGGCTGATAATTTAGTTGATTGTTCTGCGTCCGACAAGCCACACCAATCTTGCTGTTCTAAGGGAATTTTTACTTCTTCGTGTATATGTTGTAGAGGTTCTTGTCCATTTTTCCAATCAAAGCTAGTTCTTAAAATTCCATGTCGATCTACAACTTTCTGCCATGCTTTTTGAAATATAAAAACATCAATTTTTTCATGTACTAAGCAAATCATCTGCTCAATATCCACCCCAGATGTTTGAGCAACTAGATGATTAAACAGCATACCTTGCTGTATAGATGAAAGTTGATATGAATCTTTTATATTAGCTACTTTCATTTTGGTTTGAAAAAATGCTAAATGAGTTGACAACCATTTAAAATGCAATAATCCGGTAAAATCTGAAATAATTGCACCCATCAGATAAAATAAATACTTGGTGACCGATAACCATTGATGGACTTTACAACACATTAAATACATCCATCAATTACTAACCTAATTCTTCTAGAAGATGCAGAGAAGTTACAAACTCTATGGTGCTGTAACTATAATGGTCATTAAACATAGTTTAGCAAGTTATATTTGAATTTATATATAGAAATAATCAAAATCTGACAAAGAAACTATAAAGCTATAATAGTTACTTATTAGTATGTTAATTTCGTCGATTACCCTCACCCTAAATCCCTCTCCCTTTCTTGAGAGGGACTTTAAACTTCCCCTTTGCCCCAAGGGAAGTGGGGGCTAGGGGGTGAGGGCGATGCTGATTAAGTTAAGCATTCTCGTAACTTAGCAGCTACTTCTTTTACATGGGGGTTCTCAAGTAGAGAAACATGTGAACCAGGAACATAAAGGATATCCACACCAACCGTAGTTAAATTACCCCAACCAAAATGGGGTGTATATCGTACTCCAACACTAGTGAGTCGATGTTCATCATTAGTTCGTATCAGAGTAATCTTACCAGGATAAATGCCATAGGAATATGTTTTAACTGCTTGGTCATTAGCACTAATAATTGCTAGATGCTTATCGTCCATAAGTAAGTCAGATAATGCTTCAAAATATTGTTGGTATTTATGTTGTATCTGGTATTTACCTTGTTGAGTCCAACCCACAATTTTTTGTTGTAAATAACTAATTCCTCCAGTGCGGATATTTTGTAAATGTAAGAAAAATCTTTTCCAGAAAGATAAGCGCCAATTATTTCCAGGAATACAAGTATCAATAATGATCAGATTTCCAACCTTTTCCCCCCGTGCGAGTAATTGTCTGGCCATTTCAAAAGCAACTATCCCTCCAAATGAGTATCCTCCAATAAAATAAGGACCTGTACTCTGAACGGTCTGAATTGCTTGAATGTATTGAGATGCCATATCCTCAACTTTGGTATAAATAGGTTTTTGATCATCCGTGATCAATGGCTGTATCCCATAAAATGGTTGGTCGTTACCTAAATGTAGAGCTAATTTCTGGAAACATAAGACTTCTCCACCCAAGCCATGAATGCAGAAAAACGGTGGTTTAGAACCATGAGGTTGAATTTTCACTAATGATGCTGCGGTGATCGAAGATTTACCCCTAGGAGAAATTTGTTTGGTCGTTATTTCTGCTTCTGGTGCAATTATTTGCGCCAGAGCTTCTATAGTTCCAGATTCAAAGAGTACAGAAAGAGGTAAGGTTTTGCCCAATACTTGTTGGATTTGCTGGAAAATTTTGACACCAAGTAAGGAATTTCCCCCTAGCTCAAAGAAGTTGTCCCTAATGCTAATCTGCTGTACACCTAAAATATTTTGCCAAATTTCTGTGAGATCTTGTTCTATCTGATTTCTCGGCTCCATAAAAGATACTTCCGACCTTCTGTGTAATAAATCTGGCGCAGGTAGTTCCCTATGGTTGATTTTGCCATTGGGCGTTAAAGGGAGACTTTCCAAAATCACAAAGTTTGATGGGATCATATAGTCAGGTATTTTCTCTTTAATGAAGCGGCGTAGCTCATCGATATTAATTAATGCTGACTCTTGAAGAACAATATATGCGACTAATTGCTTCTTTCCGGGAAGATCTTCTCTAGCGATAACCACGGTTTCGCGGATATTCTGATATTGTTGGATCACAGATTCGATTTCCGCTAACTCGATGCGAAATCCCCGAATTTTCACCTGAGAGTCGAGCCGACCTAAAAATTCAATGTTCCCATCCGGTAAATAACGTGCTAAATCCCCTGTTTTGTAAAGTCTGGCTCCAGGTACTCGACTAAATGGGTGGGGAATAAATTTTTCTTTTGTCAGCTGTGGAAGATTGAGATAACCTCTAGCCAATCCCATACCACCGATATGTAATTCCCCAGGTTCACCTAAAGGAAGTATCTGTAAGTTTTCATCTAAGATGTAAGTTTCTGCATTGCTTATAGGACGACCAATAGGAGCAATGACTGAATTCATTTGGCGCTGACAAGCCCAAATAGTAGTCTCAACTGTTGCTTCTGTTGGTCCATAACAGTTGTGTAGCACATTATTTAAGTTCAGACGCGCAAAGAAACGCTCTACAAGTTCTTTTGTTAAGGCTTCACCCCCACAAGTAATATGTTTCAAAAATCGGCAATCTTCTATATTTGGTTCTTCTAATAGTACGCGGAGAATAGAGGGAACCAAAACTAAAACGGTTATTTTTTGCGAAAAGATTAATTGTACAAGATAGCTAGTATCTTTGTGTCCGTCCGGTCGAGGTAAAACCAACTTTGCGCCGAAGCATAAAGGCCAGAATATCTGTAATGCCGAAGGATCGAAGCTAAAAGAAATGTTTTGTAAAACTTTATCGGTTGGGGTTAATCTAAAGGTCGCTTGTCGCCATAGGAGTTCATTGCTGACTCCGCGATGGGGAATCATGACTCCTTTGGGTCTTCCTGTAGAACCAGATGTGTAAATTGTATAAATTAGGTTGTCAGGTGTGACTTCAGTCCTAGGATTTTCCTGGCTATTTTGTCCAATTTTTTGCCATTCTGAGTCGAGACAAACTATTTTGGCTGCTGTTTTAGCATCTTGACTTTTACAGGTTGGTAAGTGCTGAAGATATTTTTCTTGGGTAAGTATTATTGGCGATTGTGTATCTTGGATGATAAAAGTAAGTCGTTCTGTGGGATAAGCTGGGTCTAAAGGTACATAACTTCCTCCGGCTTTGAGAATTGCTAGTAAACTGATGATCATTTCTAGCGATCGCTCTAGATAGACACAGACCTGCGTTTCTGGTTTCACCCCCAATTGGCGTAGATGATTGGCTAATTGATTAGCCTGCTGGTTTAATTTCTGGTATGTAATTTGCTGATTGTCGGAGATGATAGCTACAGCATGAGGTGATCGGTCTACTTGAATTTCAAATAAGTGATGAACGCAAAAATTGTTAAAATTGCGGATATCATCCCAGTGGATCTGAGGTTTTTCCGGGGATAGGGGCAGAACTTTAGGTATAAGGTATTGTGTATTTGTAGGCATGGTCTAATAATGACTATGGGATTAAACTCTCTTTTCTCAGTTTTGTTTGACAAATTTGCCTCTTTCTCAGCACCTGGAAAATATGTGGGAATTGACTCGACGACAAACTAATATCTATACAAAGTCAGATTGTAGAGTAGAAAATTCCTAGATTAATGTCTTGTCTTAAAATCATTTATAACAGAATCAAAATAAAGTTTGTGTTAAACTCTCGATGAAAATGTTAAAGTTTTAATTGGAGAAAATTACTTGTATAATTAGTATGATTGAAACATTTAAATTACTCATACTGCCAAAATTGCAAATTCTGACAATTTCCGGCAATAGCGATCGCTCCCGCAAAACCATCTGCTGGAACTAGTTCCCACAAATTCCATTCGTCTACCCCGATCAATTTTGCTGGTTTATCTGGTGCTAAACAGACTCGAACTTGTTCTAATTCAGCTAAACCATTTCCTGTAGCTTTTAAATAAGCTTCCTTGCAAGTCCAGTAGCGAAAAAAACAATTTTGCTTTTGCTCTAGGGGGAGCGATCGCAATAGCGCATATTCTTCAGGTAAGAAGAACCTCTGAGCCAAATTTTCTAAATCTGAGACAGGATGAATATGTTCGATATCAATGCCAATTTGATACATGTAATTGACAGCACACAAGGCTAAATCTTGAGAATGAGCCAAATTAAAAAATAAATCACTTTTAGCCAATTGATCTGCTAACACTGGCTTACCACGAGATTGATAGTCAAATTTTACTTGTGCTGGTTCTACATCCAAGTAGCGCCCTAGTATATGGCGGAGACTACCACGACCAACTATAAAACGCTGACGATGTTCTGGAAAATAAAATCTTTCAGCCCGATTAATTTCGTCGCGAGAAAGCGTTTCGCGAAACCTGAGCAATTGTGTATCTGACGATTTCAAATCTATTTTCCAGACATGTACTTCACTTGGGAGAAGAGTTAATTTTGTCGGTGTAGGTAACCAAAACTGCATCAAATTATTCACTTGTCCCTTGCACTCCTGACGTTCTGATCATTTATCCATTCCAGAATACGATTCCAAGCCCACCAAGGATCGCTATCTTGAAATTGACGTTGGCATTTTTTGCTACTTAGGTAGCCCACATGACCTCCATGACGAGTCAGGATTAAATCTATGAAGGGATTTTTCGCAGCCACATCTGTTAAATCGGGAATAATCCCTGGATGGAATAAAGGGTCATCAGCAGCATAAATAATCAAAGTGGGTTTAGCTAACTTTGGTAATATGTTTAAAGTGTTGCTAGCTATATAATATTCTTCCACGGAAGCAAATCCTAAACTAGGAATGACTAATTCTTGGTTAAATCCCCAAATACTGTTGACTCTGGCGATCGCTTCTGGATCAATCCCATTGGGATGCATCTGATGTATTTTAATCGCCTGTTTTTTCAACTCAGCAGCGATGCGGAATTCTACATATCTACCAAAGGGATGTTTAACTAAATAAGGCAGCGATCGCAATGAGTCCAAACAAGGACAAATGACAGCGCATCCCATTATATCACTAGCCAAATCCGCAGCAGCTTTTATCCCCCAAAGCGCTAATTGTCCTCCCAAAGAGTAACCAGTCAGCCAGAATTTTGGGGGACAACCCATAGCAGCAGCGATCGCCGCAATTCTGACAAAATCTTCCCCTTCATATAAACCATCAGAACTCAATGTGGGAGACAACTCGGCTGTCTGACCATGACCACGCCAGTCAAATAGAACTACAGCATAACCCAATGCATAAGCTTTCCATCCTAATAAACTTAAATACCATTGATTGCCTAATTCCCCTGTAATACCATAAGTTCCGATAATAGTGCTATGAGCATTTTCCGGTTTAGCGACCCAACCATTGATTGGTACACCTTGAGCACCTGTAAAGATAATCTTCTGATAAATTGGTTCTGGATGTAAGTTGGTCTTTTTCCCATACTTTTTTCCCCAGAGGGCAGTATAGGTAGTCATTATTACTCCATTTTGTAGAAAATACGGTGGATTGTATGTTAATTCATCAAACATTAGAGAAGTTTTCGTTAATTTTGTGTAAATTACTCAGGTATAGTTTAACTTTTATGCCAGTTATCTTAATATTTATATAGAACCTAAATTTTTTTTATAATTATGAGACCAGTTTTGGTATCTACCAAAGGTTCTTAATTATCCTTAAATTAGTAGTCATACTTTTTTTATAATGCCGAGGATTCTTGTCATAGACGACGACCCAGCAATTTCAGAACTTGTTGCTGTCAACTTGGAAATAGCTGGCTACGATGTTAGTCAAGCTGAAGACGGCATCAAAGGTCAGGCTTTGGCTCTCCAGCTACAACCGGACTTAATTATGCTGGATCTGATGTTACCTAGGGTAGATGGATTCACAGTTTGTCAACGTTTACGACGAGATGAACGGACTGCGGAGATTCCTATACTAATGCTAACAGCTTTAAGTCAAACCCATGAAAAAGTAGAGGGATTCAATGCAGGTGCAGATGACTATATGACAAAACCGTTTGAGTTAGAAGAAATGCTAGCTCGTGTACGTGCTTTGTTGCGCCGTACTGATCGCATCCCTCAAGCAGCGAAACATAACGAAATACTCAACTATGGGCCTCTTACCCTCGTTCCAGAAAGATTTGAGGCTATTTGGTTTAGCGAAACAGTCAAATTAACTCACTTAGAGTTTGAACTACTACATTGCTTGTTACAACATCATGGTCAGACAGTATCTCCTAGTGAGATTTTGAGAGATGTCTGGGGTTACGATCCTGACGATGATATCGAAACAATCCGTGTGCATATCCGCCACTTGCGCACTAAACTCGAACCAGACCCTCGCCGTCCTAAATATATTAAGACGGTTTATGGTGCTGGATATTGCCTAGAATTACCAGGTGTCCCTGCTGTATCGGAAGGAGTCTCAGTAGCAGTGGAATAAAAGCAGGGGAGCAGGGAAGCAGGGGAGCAGGGGAGAAAGAGGTTGTGTATCTTTAAAAGGATTTCCCCTCCTGCCTCCTGCCTCCTGCCTCCTGCCCCCTGCCTCCTGCCTCCTGCCTCCTGCCTCCTGCCTCCTGCCTCCTGCCTCCTGCCTCCTCCTACGGTGCTAAAGCATTACCACGGATCAGGCTACCAAGCGTTTTGGCGGTAATTTTCAATTGCGTAATTGGGTTGGCTGGAACT
>Ga0116229_10000391_pt1 | contig 56620 bp, 36 predicted proteins | sample S1TSphgellanicum_3_FD_87313 | JGI IMG/M metagenome (GOLD analysis project Ga0116229, IMG submission 87313) | Host-associated microbial communities from peat moss isolated from Minnesota, USA - S1T2_Fc - Sphagnum magellanicum MG | ecosystem: Host-associated > Plants > Peat moss > Unclassified...
AGAGTAGGGGGGGGGGGGGGGGGGGGGGGATTAATTGACAAAATGCATTGTAAGATAATAAACCTTTTTGCAAGCTTTGCTTCCATCTCTCAAAACAAGTGAATTGAAAAATTGGTGATGTTCATTCTTCATCACCTCACAATGTTCGAATGTGGATGCTATGTTTGGCACGTGTCTAAGGGTCATCCAAAGAAAGTTTCCCTTTGAGAAAAAAAACTTGCCCTCAGTAACAGATGTCAATGCTCACTTTTAGAAACCCAAAATATCACACACTCCTCCCCATATAATCATTTTTTTTCTTTCATGACATAGGGGGCCACTCAACCTTGGCTTGTGTATATGGTATTCCATAAATCCTTTACTTGATGCATGCGTGTGGGCGTGCATCCTTAAGTCCCCTTAGTTTTTATTGTGGGGTCATTCTCGTGATCGGTGTGATATTTGCAAAAAAGTTTTGGCATCGAAAGCCCCGGCAACAAAGTTAGGATCATTCACCAATCCCCTCTAAGCATGATCCAAATATACATATATATATGTGTAAAATGGTGGATATAAGTCAGATTCACTCATAATAGACAAGTGGTAGATATGGCACAATATCTATATTTCTCAAATGATCCATAACAATGTTGAAAGATGAAGACACGCCACCCAAAAACCTTTGTAAAAAGGCTCCACATTTTTTAGTTTGCCACCTTTCACAAAGCAGTGCCTAGGGGGCTAAATGCTTTTCACTCAAAAAAGAGACTTTTCAAATTGTTGATGATAATATCACCTTTAGCTTTTGGCTTAGGATTTTTTTTTTGGGAAGGGCTAGGGCTTAGAGTTTTTAGCATTTTTCTTTTCTGAAGTGCTAGAACATTTTTAATATATCTTTTTTAAGGTCAATGTTTTTCTTTTGTCCCATACTTTAGAAGGATTTTGATGGGGGGAGAAAGTTAAATCCACCAAAGGAAGTGAATGCAGTCAGTACAAGGTAGTGCTGCGATTTATTCTTTGAGTCTGCCCATTGGCCTCGGTTTTTTTCACCTTGTCATGCTTAGGCATGTTTTGGGTCCATGTAATGCATTAACATGCACGTTTTGAACATGCTAGGGGTATAGAGGGGTATGTAAAAGATTAGTTGGCATGTTATGTGAGGCTAGGAGTGCAAAACGTGTCTGGGTGTCACTTGAGAAAATATGGATGGGGCAAATGGGCAGACTCGAGGAAAAAATCTCAACATGACTTTTGTATTGTAGGGACTGCATTCATTTCCTATGGTCGATTTAACATTCACCACTCATGATGGCTTTTATATCAAGCTTGTCTTTGGGATGTCCTTGCACCATAACATGTGATTCACATTGAGATTTGTTTGAGATCTTCTTCTTCTCTCAACTCAATCCTCTTTAACAAATATCGTAAAAGTAGGTCTGCTAGGCTATAACTTCACAAAGTCTAGTATCAGGTCTTAATCCATTTCACACAACAAGCTCTTGTTTGGGGATCCTATGGATGAACTTTCTAGTTTATCACATGATTTGTTTACCATATTCTGATTCTCAAAGAGTTTTCACAATAAAACTCGAACCAAACCCTCCGGATTCCGAACATGAGTCCTAGCCAATTTGTGAGGTTCTCCAATAATATTCAATAATGATATTTTTTTGCCATGGCAAGTTTTCTTCACATCCCACCATTACCCTAAAAGGGTGAGATAATTATCCCCCTTGTTCTTTAGCCTTCCAAATAAGATTAGAACTTTTTTATAAATGGGACCAAAAATCTGCTATATTTCATAAAAGCATGACATAATACTTTGTTCACGTACAACTTTACTCCCCCAATTTTTTTAAATTTTTAAATCAATGGCAATCTACCTAACCTGAAAATACTTGAAAGATAGAATTTTTTTGGCAATAACCACAGTTTGGACCATTGACCATGAGGCCATGAGAAGATTAGCAACTCCATTCAATGAACCAATTTTTCAAATGAATTGAATTCCTTAGAGGGCATGGCCCATAGTTGGGAAAGTTGGGTAAAGCCAATTTGCAAGGGACAAAACGATTGGTGTAATGCAATCCCCCCCGCCCCCCCCCCCATATGGAACCACTTTGGCCACATTTCAAATTCTTTCTTTGAGCATGCATCAAATGTGAGAGCATGAAAGAGACAAGGAGATGGGTGCTTGTGGCAATGTAGTGGGATCACTAGGTAGAACTATTTCAATTGAATTATGTAAAATCATCTTCCAACAACCATCAAATCATTTGCCCATGACAGAATTGTAAATCCTTTTCTCGATCTCCTATTAAAGTGTGCCTTATTCCTTACATCACGTGTAAAAGGTGGGTTCTAAAATTATAGAACCCACCTTTTACACGTTATGTAACAACTAATTTCATAGTTGATGACTTGTTACATTTCTTTGTCTAGTTCAATGTGTTGACAAGTCTTGTTGTTCATGGCTCTTTCTTTTTTTTTTTAAATTTTAATTTCAAGTTTTTTTTAAAAATTCGGGTAGGAGTAGGGTATATTGAACCTTGACTGATTTTTTTAAATTAAAGAACTAGTTCCGACCCTTTCGCCTATAATTCTAAAATGTCAAAGAACCTATCCTAAACCGTGGGTTCTTTGTTGGTTCTTTGAAATTTTTCAATGACATGCAACAATTGTTATGTTATTCTTAAAATCTTCAAAAACCTTGAACTGTAGGTTATGATCAAAATTAAATAACCACTCAATACTGGTGTTGAACTCCTCCAAAATGTTGATTTAGCCTTTCCCAGTTGGTAAAAAAAATCAACAGAACACCACATTGGTGTGTACATAAATGCAATTTAATTCCTTCCAATTGTTTGTTTGGGCACCTAGGGGGAACTTTTTAAAGCCATATTCTTATGGGGTTTTTTCGAAGCCTGATTATTTATATCACTATATAAAGTAATTTAATCTATTGCATCATTTTGAAAAAAATTAAAAATTAGAATGTCACACTATTGAAGGAACCTATAATATACTTCTATTTTATCAAATTATTATATTTATCTCAAGTGTCTCAATACGTTCTACAAAGGTTATTATGCAAATACATAGAACAAAATAATAAATGAAACAAAGCACATCACATTGTATCCTACATGATCTGTCACAAGATTAAATTAGTTGTAATTACTGAGATTTCACCAATTCAACAAATAACAACATTGGTAGTGAATATGTGGATAAAGATTGTATGATAATTCTATGGGAATATGGGTCATTGAAATTCATCCATTAATATTCATTGTTCATCCCAATGATTGAATTTTTCAATCACTATCAACTTTCGAATGCAATGAACTTTTTTTACATTATTTAAAAAGGGTACTTTGACAATGGGATTTATGAAAGTTTATGTTGAGGGTTCCTTGACAAAACCTTTTGTGTAGGTATAAATACATGGAATACAATTTTGTCACATATTCAATCAATACTAGTCTAGAATGACTTTGCAACTTAGCTTTGTTTAATTTTAATGACAAAGGATTGAAGAGCTATAATATGAAAAAAAATTGAGTAATTTTTCATATGGTTGACCTTTAACAATTCTAAGGACAATTTTGGTTGTATATCATCCTTGGACAATTCCAAAGACGTTCTAGCCAAAATTGATTAGTTGAAGCAGATCTAATAGTTTCAAAAGTTCTATCACAATATAGTGAGGGAGTTGGTGTCCTTGTTCTTGTGACAAGTTATTTTTCTTGTTTCCATAGTGTCATCAAAAGCAACAAGGTGTTCAGATTTGTTTTAGTATTTACAAGACAAACTTCTTTGTGAAAGACTTTTGCTTTGTAATTATGTTGTCTTTGTTGGTGGGGTGTAACATATGCCTAATTGATTTTTATTTTTATTTTTGTTATTATTATTATTTTTTGGGGCTCTTCAAAACTTTTCTAAAACAATAGTGTCATTTTCTCTTTCAGGAAGGTTGGAACATTCATATTTCATTTGTGTTGCAACACAATTTTGTATTTTGGCACAAACTGACAATTATCGTGTCCCATGTTTACACGCATTTGCCTCAAAGTTAGAATTTGTGTTTTAACAAATGATTTGGAATGAAACCATTGACCAAGTGAGCACTTGCACAATTGTGGTGTTGTGTGCATCTTCCGCACAATTTACAAATGTTATACAAAATAAATTAATCCTCCATGGCAATAGCCTCTACTAAACCTACCACCTCTTTATAGCAATTAATCCAATAGTCTTTGGTGCACCAAAAGTACTAGGTATAGTAACACAAGAGGTGTCTATTTCTTCCAACCTTATTGAGGTTTCTATTATCACATCCACACAAGTTATTGATGACAACAATAGAAGCAATCATAGCACTAGGGTCATTGGAAAAAAATATTGTTCTACAGCATTGGGAAGGGTGTTTGCATTGGATGGAACTATAACCATGGAATTGTCTACATCTAAAGTGCCCTCCAATTCAATAGAGTCAAAAGCTTGTGCATCACCAAAATCCACCTCCATGTTAACTACCTCACTTTACTCTTCACTCTAATGTGTGCTAAATATAATAATGGATTCAATTGGGTGTCATGTTGTAATTGAATGGAGGCATAACTTTTTGGAAGGCCTACAACATTTTTCAATAAAACTTTTCATCTTTCTGATGACTATCAAAAGCTCTCAAATTTATGTTGGCAACCTAACCCTTATACAAAGCCCACTACTCTACTTATGCCGTCTTGTTCCTCTATTGATAGATTAGGAGCATTGCATCCATAAAAGTATGTTCCATTTTGAGAATGTCAAACTCTTCCACTTGATGATGGTAGAAATCGGCCACTTCAACTTTACACCCTAGGGACCTCATCTCCTTCTCAATTGCCTTTAGTTCCTATTGAGTCATAATTGGATTGGTCTTCATTTGTTCAATATTCTACTATAGTAATCAAATTATTTTGATAGATTGATTTTGTTCAAGCTCATGCTTTTGGATTCTTTTGTTGAGGGTTTCATTATGAGCTTTTGGCCTATTTGTCTTTGCTTTGCCACCCTAAATTTCTTGTCTATCATGCCCAAAAATAACTTCAAGTTTTTCCAGTTCTCTTTTTCAACTGATAAATAAATTCAAAATTATTTATATCCATCCTCATTTGTTGTTCAAACATTAATATCTTAAACTTGAATGTCATTTAATAATGATGGATAATGAAATTGTGATAGTAGGGGAAAATATCATGATGGGACCAAAATGATTTTTAAATTTGTATTTAAAAATTCATTTTCATGAACAATGTTAAACAATTCAAGAAATATTGTCATGAAATGACTATCACCTTCCCACCCAATTGTTGTTAACAACATTATATATTTATTTCATGGATAATTGTGGTGCCTTGAAAATAAATAATTATTAAAAAAACCCCATTATCATCTATGATAAAAGGTTGTTTGAAGAAAGCTAATTAAAGTGTTTAAAACTAGATTTTAGTTTACTTCAAAAATTCATTATCACTAATGACATTACGTAGTTTTAAAATATCTAAATCATTCAAAACCCATTGTTATTAACAACATTGGTTAAATTTGAAAAAAATCATGGCGCTCTTGATGAAGAATGAAAAAGAAAAAACCTCATTGTTGCCAATGACAATTATAAATAGGTTTGAAAGAAATAGCACCTTTAGAAGAGGGGGAGAAAAAACTCACTATCATTAATGACACTAGGTTAGTTTGCCTGAAAAAGAAAAAACTTTATTTAATTTTTTTTTAAAAACAACAATGACCATGGGGTGGATGTTAACATAATAATGATAAAATAATTTTAAAATATTTTAAATAATGGCATTTAAAACCATAACCATGTGAAATACATCTACATTGGATTTTGCAATACATTATTCAACAAATACTATATCATATATAATTAGATTGCGTGTCATGAAGTTCTAGTGAATTAAAATTATGGTAAAAAAATTATCCATAAAATTTAGTAATAAAGTCAAACATTCATGCATAATTATAACGGAAGTTATATTTATTTAAAAATGTATTAAATGTAATTACTTTTTTCATCCATACATTAAATAAACAAAAATAATCATTCATCCATAATGAGGAATGCTTACATTCATCCCCATGTAATTTGCTTCCAAGTTTGCTAGTATAACATTCATTTTGCAATTAAATTCTTGGGTTTTACTTGCATGTGTATAGGATAAAATACATTTTATCATCTCAAGTTCCAACTTTAGGCTTTAAGCTCAGGCTTTAGGTTCATGCAATAGCTTGCTTCCACTCATTGTCATCTTTAGGATCATGTTGGAGTTGTGCTCACAACATTGTTAATCTCTACTCAAGGACAACATTCATCATAATCTCTAGGATTGCAAGTGCTTTGATACCATGTTGGATTCATAGAAGTAGAAGATACATACATTGGAAATAGAACATTTATATATAGAAAAATAATCTAGTTGATATATATTTAGTCTACATCTGATCTATTCTTGATCTACAACATATACATGGTGAAACAGAGTGCCACACCATGATCCTGATTTAGAATAACATAGGAATGAACTACCTAAAAGATAACACAAATAAATTTGATAGTTCCTACATAACACTTAATTTAATGTATGAAAATAATTCTTTTTCTTATGTTAAATTTTTTTTCTATCAACAAATCTTGATGGATATCATCCTTGGATGACCTTTGTAAAAGATGATTCAAAAGTGCCCTTGGAAGTAAATCCACCAAACTTCTCAAATTAAAAATGCACTGTTGTTTTTAGATGCACAAAAAGTGTCCTTCTCATGGAGATGGTAGGAATTTCATAATGGCAATAGTCAATGGAGATCATATATGCGTTTCTTTTCCAATTTAATTTGTAAAAAAATAAAATAAATTGCCCTTCATAAGCACTTCCAAAAAATCCAAACATAATGACATCAAACAAAATTTTATTCAAACCTTGGTTTTGGTGTTTTACAATAGAAAGTAAAAATGAAAATGGTGGTGCAATATATAATAATGATGGTGTTGTTCATGTTTGGGTTGAGATTTGCCCCCCTTGAAGCACCATGTGCTTTAGAATTTTGTCTTCAATGAAGTTAGTAGAATGTTAGTTTGAATCTTCTCCATCACCTTTCTATGTGGACTACCTATGGGATAAAGACTTGCGAACTTCAATAGCTTGTTGGTTTAGGCCATTGGGGGTTCAACTCCTCCACTAGCTTTTTATAGAACGACAAAAAAATTTAACCTTTCAACCATAGATCTTTCACATGAACTCCAAAAAGAAAATAAACTTTGAATCTTTTGAATATTTGTCCAAAATGATTTTTTTTCAAAGCAAAGTGCCTTACACCCTCTCCTTTGTCAAGTAAAATTAAGTTCCTTCACAAAATATATTGTGAACAAAACACTTTATCACAATCAAATTAGTCATAGAATATTGCAATGAAGTTGATTATAATGAGCTTCCATGAGCTCTCAACTTAAGCTACATCAAACCATGATTTGATCAACTATAACTTGACAAAAGAGAAATAATACAATGGAAGGAATGGATGAAAGAAAACCTTCCTAAACAAGTTACCCAATATCCTCTTTCATATTGGATGAAAATTAACATGAGCTAACAACAAAAGGTCATGTTAGGCTATGTGGATGTCATATGCATACATGACTTAACCTAGTATGACATGGGGCATCTTCAACGAATTCATCTTTTTCCTCTTGCTTTACACATATGCATTGTGTGTGAATGAGCTATTCTTGCACCTTAAAACCAAAACTTTTGCTATAATCTTCTTCTCCCCTAATTTGTTGTTATTGTCAAAAATTGCTACATCTTGTGTCATTGCCATGAATGGAAGACATTTGTTACATTTTTGGTAAGTTTTTCCCCTTTTTTTGCATTATTTTTGGCTCATCATTCGCTTCTCTTTTATTATTTTCTACTTTTCAATACATCAAATGCAGTGTTCCTCATCATTCTAATTATATGCTTAGATTAAATTTTTGACTCAAGTTTAAAGCTTTGATTTAGTTTTTTGTTGTGTGAACAGTAGGAAGTTGGAAATTTGTGTGCTAAAAATGCACAACTCAAGATGCATATAGAATAATTGATAACCATTTCAATATTTGTTACTAGGTCTAGAACTTTGAACTAAGAAAAAATTGCAAATGATGTAAGTGTGTGATGCATTGGCTAATTCATCGCTAGTTTTGTTTTCTTGAACTTGTTGAGTATGTTTTCGACAATGAAAATGCTATAAGGGTCCTATAAAGAACATTGAATGAGTACCAATGAAGTCTCAAAATTCGTTATTTGCAAGGGATGTCAAACAATTGATAACTACATGAGTGTTTTTGTTTCTCTTGTAATGGGTACTTCATTGAATTGATCATTGTGTGAAGTTTCCATATTTGCAACTCATGGTAAGCATGGCCTTCCTTTTGCAAGGACCGAAATAGAGGACCAACAATTACAATGGTTGAATGCCCAAGCTTGAATTCTACCATTGTAATTGTCCTAGCCTTATACGAGTTCCCTTGTGTAGAAATTGCATGTAATGTTCATGATAGCCAATACCAAGTTGATATCATCTCATTCACAAAAACGTTTTGCTTATTGTAATTGATCCAACTTTTGCTCACTTTTGCTTGTTTTATCTATTTCCAAAATTTTATTCATTCATTTTTGTTTTGTGTTCCATGTGTACAAAGTTGAAGATAATGAAAGAGAAGTTTGCAAAACTTTTGTTGGGAGAAGATATGTCTAATGGTGCCAAGGGTGTCTACACCACAACAATGGCCATTTCAAACCCAAAAATATGAGCAAGGAAAATTGAACTATCTAAACAATGTGTTTTAATGTTATGCCACCTTTTTATGTTAAGGCAATAGATTGCATTACATGACAAGGCCTAATGAAAGTAAGAGGATTTACATTGGCTATTAAGATTGAACATTTCATCAATTCATTCAACAAATCACACCCAAAATTCAAGGATGTGGCCCGCTTGGAGTTTTCTTGTTCCCACAAACATAACTAACTAGCTAGCAACCTTCAAAAATCATGTGAAAACATTTATTGGATATGGTATTGTAAAGGTCTTAACTTCTTTTTTTAATTTTTATGATGCATGGTATAGTCATTACCATTATTTATCACAAGAATAAAAAGTGAAATAACATTCAGATGACTTCAATGAACTGCATTGTCCAAGTTGTCTACAAAGTTAGCAAAAGTTTGGATTTTGATTTTAGACATATTTTACATTGTACATGTATTGTTGACAATGAAACTTTTGGTTGTTTCATTGTGAGAACTTATTTGTTTCTCACTAACATTAGTATCAATAAGGAATAGTTCCACTTTCACCAACATTTGCAAAATGAGATGGGTCATTATGCCCAAGATTGTTGGGATGTTGAAATTGAATGCTCTTATGGTTGGTTGGAACAACGCCCTACATACCAATCTACTTTTACTTGAAGGCCCAAATGGTCCTTACCACCTTGAATTAACTTTTTTGCATTAGAATCAATGCAAGATCCTACAACTATTTTGGTTAGTATATTTAGTAATTCATGTGAAGCAATGTTGTATATAAGTAAAGATAAATGGAAGTTTGGTAATATTGTCTTTTAGATGACTAAAAAATTCATTATATTTAACGTTTCAAATATTTTGCCAATGGAATCCAATCAATAATGAATTTGCATGATAACATTTTGGAATTCAAAATTCATTTTGAATCAAAGTTAATCTTGATTCGATGGTTAGATGAAAAGTATTAAATAAAATCAATGTACATAAAATACATAACTTACATTTTTTCAACAGCCATAGGCCATCATATATGTTTGTGGTTCATGAAATATTACCAAATGAAAAAAACATAAAAAATAATGCAAAGCCCTCCTATAAAATTTGTGGTTTTCCCCCAAAAAGAAAACATTATTATGCATTTATTGGTAAACAAGTGTAAAAAAACACGTTTTTTGAATGGATTTTCAACCAAAAACCATTAACAAAAATTGGCCAAAATGTAACCACTTTATTTGTGACTACATGTGACTATTAGTCATTTGTAACTATCTTTGGACATTTTTGCAACTATTTCTTGTGGTGATCATATTTGCAACTACATTGCAACTAGTTTGTAATTATTTTGGTTTTCACCTTTCCATGTGAACAACATTTAGTTTGGGTTTCATCCAAAAAAAACAATTTATGTCCCATTCGTTGCAAATTTGACCAATTTAATCGCAACCTTATGAGTATACAAAGGTGTATTTTGTGTATTTTAAGGGGTATACTTCGGTATATTAAAATTAATGAATGTATATCAATGACCACATTACATGTGTACTTAAGTATTATTATTAGCATAAATGGCCTCGATGTTATGATTACATTATGTGTATGTTTTGAGTATATTAAAATTTTATGTAAGATATTTATTAATATATTGTGGCCATATTGCAAGTGTACCCAAGTTATCTTATTATACTTCTTAAAATTATTACAAATAAACTTTATTATTATTATTATAATAAATTTCCTTATAATAAAATCAATTCATTTAAAATATTACCTTTGACCAATTTTTAAATAATATTATTTTATTACATGATGATGATGATATTAGTATTATATATATATATACTGAATTTTTTTTCAAAAGGCTAATGTACTTATTAAAATTAATTTTTATTATAATAAATCATAATAGCTATGAAAAGTGACATAATAATATATGTAATAATAAAAAAATAGCTAACCTATGCTAACTACAAATTACATTATTCTTATTACTATTATTAATAAATTATTAAGTATTACCACATTATAATAATTATTGAAATTATGATATTTTAAAAAATAATTTCAAATTTATGATTAATAGTTACTAATTATTAATTAGATAATGATTATAATATATTATTAAGATATTATTATTATTTTACAATAATTTTATTTTAATAATTAGGAAAGAAATCTTGTAAATTATTATATAAATGCAGAAAATATTTTCAAATGAAAAAATATTTATTAAAAATAAATAAAATAATTATTAAAACTCATAAATCATTATAAGAAGTGAAATAATAATAAAAATAATAAAAATAGAATAACTAGCCTTGGCTACCAACTAACTACAATAGTAATTCAATTAATGTTATTATTATTGTTAAATATTTATTTTTATATTTATTATTAGCAATGAAAAATGAAAAAAATGGGAATGACTATAATAAAATAGTTAGCCTTAGCTAGGTACTAAATGTTATTAATTTTTAAAAGTTAGTAATTAATACTTATAACTAATAGTTAATAAGTATTAAATAGTCAATATTTCAGTTACTTTATTAATTTATTTGGTTGTGAACTATAAGTTAATGAATTATTAATAATTAGTTAGTTATCTCAAAATTAACTAGTTACTAGTTAGTTAATTATTTGATTGATCATTATAATTAATATGGAACTTAAATTTAATATTCATTAATGTCTAATTAGCTAATTAATTATATAACTATGTAATTAAAAATGATTGATGTTTATTACTATAAGTTCATAGTTAGTTGGGTAGTTTATTAGCTAATTATTAGTTTAATTGTTAATTAATTAACTAATTAGTAGTGTAATTCATTTGTAATCTTATTCTATATTAAATAAATAATTTATTAGTTAACTAGTTAGCCAGTCACTTACCTACCTAATTATAATATGTACAAAAAATAAAATGAAAATGAAAAGATGGGATAAAAAAATTTGTTGCATGTAATTTAATTGCAAATTATTTGCAACTACAAATTTTATCCCATATGTTTTGGCTTTCATTTTCATTTTGAAAAGTATACAAACAAGGTGTTTTGTCTTATATTTTCATATTTAAAAACATTGGCATATGGGATGAGCCAATAAAAAAAGTTTAACCCAAAATAAACTATAAATTTTCATGTATTTACAACTAACTTACTTACCTCCTTAACCTACCTACCTAAATACGTATTTGGCTTAGGTAGGTAAGTAGTTCCTACCTAGATAGGTGTTTAGCCTAAGTAGATGGGTATGTAAATCCTACCTACTTACTTATCTACCTATGTAGGTAGGTAAGCCTAGGTGGGTATGTAAGTAAATAGGTAGGTATGTATTTACCTGATTTGACCTATATACAATAAAAGAAAATTATCATTTTGCAATTGTCATATGCAACTAAATTTCAGTTGCATGTGACACATGCAATTACTAGACCCCATAGTTGCATAAAACAAATTGCACATGAATAGTAGTTGCATACAACAATATGTATACGGATAGTACATATGATATGAATTTATACTTTATACATTTATGTTATTCTACAAGGATTGCCCATGGTGACACATGTTCATTTGTGAAGCTTAATTATATGGTGACACGTGGCACTTAAACATTATTTCAATATTCATCATTATTAATAAACTAACAATATATTGGCCATCCAATAAAATGTGAATCAGATTTGTGAAAACCAATTATGTGGTGACAAGTGGTAATTTTTAAAGCCCATTAAATATTATTATTTTAATTAAGTAAGTAGGTAGGTACATTATTGTAGATAGGTAGGTAGGTTAAAGTTTAAAATAATCCAATTTTGTTTTTGGGTTTAACATTTAAGCTTGAGCTTTTTTCATTGGCCCATCCTAAATGGCATTTGGTATTTGGTTTGTGAATAAGTCAAAAGCACTTACTTATGTAATGTGCACATTTGGAATCCATGGCAAGAAATATGGGATAAAAAATTCAATTGCAAATGCAACCCATGTAGTTGCAACCTACAGACAAATAACCATGTTAACCTAGTTTACCTACTAGATAAATTAATTATATTATAAATATTAAAAGTTAATAGGTAATAATAATATAATATAATGATAATATTATTAATTGGTTAATAAATATTAATGTTAATATTTATAATTATAATTATAATAAAATTATAATGATTATGATTGCTTGCAATAATTAATCATCAATATTATTATATTATTAATTTAAATAAATAAAGTTAGTAAGTAACCAAGGCCAAGGTACATATAGGCAAATTAATTTAGGTTATTACCCGTAAATATATTACCATAATTAATAATGTAGTTAAATTTAAAATTACAATTACTGATTATTATTATTACTCGAATATTATATTAATTTAAATCACTATTAACAAATAATTTAATAATTAATTGTAAGTTAATTAATGTAACCTATTAACCACAAATGTAATACCATAATTTTAAATATTATATGTCAAATAAAAAATTTAATATAATAATAATAATAATAATAATAATAATAATAATAATTATTATTATTATTATTATTATTATTATTATTATTATTATTATTATTATATTAAAATTATTTCTACTATTTATAAATAATTTATAATATTATTACATGGCTGAGGCTAAAAATTTGTAAGCTAACATGTGTGACCTGTTAGACATAGGTATATTATCATAATTAATGACATTATAGTAATATTAAAATAATAATGATTGAAGAATAAAATGATATTATTATTTAAAATAATAATAGTCAAGTCATTAGTGAATAATAATATTAATAATTAGATGTATAATTATAATTATTCTCTAATCATTATATGTGATTAACTATAATGATAATAATATAATTAAAAGTTTTGGGCTAAAATCATTTTGATTAAATTAACCATGGCTAAACTAATTACAAGGCTAAATTAATGATGGATAAACTAATTTTTGTTAAAATAATTCAAAAGCTAAATTTAAATTAGTAAATTAATTTTGGATCAACTCACCATAGTTAAATTAACTAGAAGGTTAAATTTACTAAATAATTTAGCCATGTTTAATTTAATGATGTTAGTTTAACAATTATTAATTTAATTGAACCTCCTAGTTAATTTGGTATTTTATTTAATTTAACCATAGTTAATCTAGCCAAAGTTAGTTTACCCAATATGGTTAGTTTAGCCAAATTTAATTTAGCCTCATAATTAGTTTTGTTATGTTTAGTTTAACCAAAATTAATTTAGCTTGATAGTTATTTTTGCCATAATTAGTTTAACCTCATAATTAGTTTTGCCATGGTTAGTTTAACCTCATAATTAATTTTGTCACGGTTAGTTTAACCAAAGTTAGTTTAGTCTCATAATTAATTTAGTGAAAAGTAGTTTAACCAAAATTAATTTAACCTTGATTAATGTGAGTTTAACCTTAGTACTAAAACTATAAGACTATTATACATAGCCTAAATAAATATATTTAATATATTAATGTAAGTACGTGTTAGCTTAGATCATGATTTTTATGACACATGTCCATTTTGTACACTACTAATTGCATGTTAGTTGCACATAGTTGCATAGTACTTGGTTGCAAACAAAAGGATTTCTAATAATGATACCTAAATATTGATTTGAATTTATTTTGGACAAATTTAATTAAATATGCCACATGGCAAATTTCTATTAGACCACATGTCACAATTTAAAATAATCAAAGCATGGAAACTAAACATCTTAGATTATTTCAAGATTATAATAAAAATATTTGAAATTATTAAAAGTTGGGACACGTCATAACACATTACGTGCTCCCATTGTTCACCAAAGAAATCGCGTCCTAATTGCAAGTGATAATACGTATATGGCTAGTCAAAAGGTGAAAGTGTATTTTGTTCACTTTTTTTCACTTAAAATCATTGTAGTTTGTGACTAGTGTCATATGCGACTTATCCAATGCGACTATTAAAATTTTAGTCACAAATGTTGCATGCAATTAAAAATTAGTCACATGGACCATTTTCTACTAATGAACTATAAAATTTTAAATTGACCTAAATTTAATTCATGGATATCAATGTCATTCACTTCAAAAATATATATACAAAAAATTCCATCCATAACTTTAGTTCTGAAATATATATGTAATTTTTCATACTTTGTGACAAATATTATTTCATCACATATATATTCCATACCTTCAAGTTATTTAAGATTTTTAAATTAAACTTTTGACTAATTTAAATCTAAAGCTAACCAAATGTACTTAACACATGCATTAATAATATAATATGTGATCTCCATATGTTAACAAAAAATAAAATGTAAAAATATTGTATTTGTGACAACAATTTTTGTGGGACTTGTGTTCAACCTTGAATCCTCATCCCATTAAGCAAAAGGATGACCCTTTTAAAATGCTAAACACATCAGTGGAGAACATTAATGCAAAGATATCAATGGTTGAAATTGGTGTAAACCTATCAAGGATGCATTTTTGCTAAAAGGAACCAAATGTGCCCACTAAAGTTAGTCCTTATGTTGATGTGGTTAATAATCGATTGAATATTGACAGGTAGTCAAATGGATAGGGTGGGAGGAAATTTCAAAATCTGAAATTTATAAATGCACTGTATCAGTGTGCAAATTTACAAATAATTCATTGCCTTTTACATTATGATGCAAGAAAACATTTCATGTTCAAACCTCCCTATCTAACTAGGTCTTTTGTTCTTATGAGTTTTGTTCATATGAACTTTCAAACTTTGTTTGATTCTATAAATTGTTTGCAAGTGGTTGTACATAACTTTATTTTAAGTTCATGGGTGTAGAGAAATATTATTATTTTTTACATAATGAAAAATAATGAAAGAAACAAAAACAAAATGCAAATTAGAAAGCGAATGTTCAAAGTTTCCACCATGGGAATTTGTAGATTATAGTTTACAAAGGAGTATTTTGCATTAGTGAAGCATTTGAATAACACGAGGCTCAACCCCTGAACATAATTAATAGTTAAGCATGTTAGTCAAAAAGACATATATCAGTTTTTGGTCCTTTGAAGCAACTAAAATACAAATGCACAAATCCAATTTTACATCCAAACTCCAAAAGAGAGTTTGTGAGGTTATGTTGGCAAATCTATGGCACATTTGTGATAACAAACAATGAGTTTGCCATATGGGTTGTTAAAAGGTTCATAGCACATGAAAAAAATCACAACGTGAACTAGCAATTGATGTTGTTTGGATAGCCAAGGAAAAAGGTCGTAGAGTGGAAATTGTGGCCCTTAAATTTGAAGGCACATAAATGAATGCTCCACAAATCTCCCAAAGATTAAACATTGAGGGAAATTTGACAAAGACCGGTGTGCATTTGCCAAAAAATGAAAAAATGAAAGGTTTGTGTCCTTATCGTGTTACACTAAAGGATTTTAAGCAAATTGCTTCATTCCTTTTTGAGCTCTTGAAATTCTCATAAATGAAGGTGGAACACTTAGAGCACAAAAAGAAAATAGTGGTGAAAAACCTCATAGGCCATCAATTCACCATGGTAGATCACAAACACCAAACTTTGCAAACTTAAAAGATGTTTGATTCAACTAAGTTGAAGCTAAAAAGTATGATTGGAAGAAATTTTTGTGAAAAACAAGTATGTGCAAGTTGTGAACTTTTAAAAATTTTCTTCTTTTGTATGGTGTTTATTCATGTTCGTTCATGTTTCAACCTAGTAGTTTGAACATTATTTGTTTTTTCCATTATAAAAGTTTAAGGTGAAAGTTGTGTCATGTTTTAAAGGTTTTTTTATTTTGTATTGGCCATGGAAGCAATGAAGAATTTTAAGGGTTTTTTCTTTGTAAGTTGCAAAATCCATAAGTACTGTAATAGAACACCTTGAAGCAAAAACATCATTGCAGCAAATTGTCACTACATTAGGAGCAAAATCCTTCTCACGATTAAATTGTGAACTAATGAGTTTCAAAATGGCATTGTTCAATGTAGAAGATAAGCAAAACCTTGCAACAAAAGGAGAATTTTTCTTTCCAAATGTAAAAGTTGAAGTGTCAAAGGTTGACATTGCCAAGCCAAAGCAAAGGTTTTTGTTAATTGGTTATAATTATAGGTGAAAGCTCTTGATGTACAACTAAAAGAGATGAAGATGATGGATGGACTTTATTTTTGGCCCAAGCCTATTTTACATCCTTCTAGGTTACAAATCTATGAATAAAACTTCATCAATGTGACTCCTTGTGGGTTCGATAATAGGGGCTATCAATGCAATGACATTGCAATAACCTTTTACAAACATGCATACCAGCCCTTCTAGCTTGTTCAAATAATAAAGTCTTTGAATAGTTGTCTAGTTTCTGGTTTACTTTTGCCTTGATTGGTGGAGGAGTTGGGGATTTCGAAATTAAAACAAAGATCTATGCAAGCATTGTATGAAAAATTGGATCTTGAAAATATGCAATAATTCATGAAATAGTCATTCAAAGATGCAACAAATGGCCAATTTTTTCAAATAAGATTTTTTTGTTTACAAAATTTACCTTATTTAATTGTTTTATTTGTTAATTAATTGCATCAAGTAGTTGAAGCTTTTACATTAACAGATGGAGATTAATCAATTTGTCATTCTAGTTATTATGGTTTTGTTGTTAATTTTGGAATTTAGATTCATGATTAGAACTTGTTGTCAGATCTTAATGTTGAGTCCTTGATCCACCTTTGAAGCATCTGTAACTTTATGACTCATTAGATTTGAAGACTCACCAATCCTAATGTAATTCAATTTTCATTGTAGTCATGTTTACCATATAGTGCTTTTGTTGGTTGTGTTTAAGTACTACACATATATATGTAGTAATAAACACACTAAATGTTTATTTAAAAACTTTAGGAGTGGATAAACATTATGAGTGTTTACTAATGTAATGTTGTAGCAATGGATAAACACAATGAGTGTTTGGTGTAATGTTGTAACAATAATTAAACAATGAATGCTTAATGTAATGATGTATATTAATGGATAAGCACATTGAATGTTTAAAGTAGTGCTACAACAATGGATAAACAATGAATGTTTAGTGTAGTGTTATATAGTAATGGATAAACACATTAAGTGTTTGATGTAGTGTTGTAGTAATGGATAAGCACAATCAACATTTGGTGTAGTGCTTGAATAGTGGACAAACACTCTTAGTGCTTGTTGTAGTGCTTGAGTGGTGGATAGTCATAGTGAATGCTTGGTGTAGTGCTTGAGTGGTGGATAAACATAGTGAGTGCTTGGTGTAAAGTTGCAACAATGGATAAACGCAATGAATATTACATGTAACATTTTTCCAAGTTGTTGTCCTTGTTGTCTGGCATAATACATAAGTAAAATTGACATAAGATAAACTTCACACATGAGTGATCCTACAATATGCTTTACATATCAAGTGTTTAGTACATGTAACACAAATAGTCTAGGTACATTAAGGAAACACAATTTAATGTTTATTACATTACTCCAACTTATAGTGCACACGCTAGATAATTTAATGATATTGGCGTTAAGTCTTCTTATCACATAAATGCCTTCCTTTTGTTGATGATATTACAAATGAATTATCAGGGTCAAAGCATATTGAATTAGGATTTACAAATGTTAGGTTCCATACATTAAAAATAAATAAAATTTTCATTCATTAACCAAAGTCCCTATGGTACAAGGGGTCTTAGAATCACACCTCCATCAGCTCCACAATGCCAATTAATGAAGCACAATTTCTTTTGAAGTTGAGATTTGATGTGGAAAATTGTATCGACATCATACAACCTAATGTTGATGTGTATCAAGTTAAGTTGTTTAATGCAACAAAATTTACAAGTTATACACAAAACCTTCACAATTGCAAATGATTCATGGATTTGGTGATTCACTTAGCCTTGAATATTAGCCTTGGAAGTTTATTTTGCAAATTTTTACAATGTTTAGTGGAATTTTTAAACCATATCATCTAATGTCTAATTGTGTAATTTGGGCTTGCGTCATCTTATTTCAAAGATGCCATTTCCATTAATAAATCCACAATTTAATCTTGAGATGGATCAAGCCATTGAAACATGTATGCCAAATGAAATGAATATTCTGGAAATGATTGCAAATTACATTGAAGAAGACATATGTAAACCTACAACATGCATTATAAAAGATATAGAACAATGTCCCACACATGTGTAAGGGGATGGCAAAAGGCATTATTTTCAACAAAGAAAAACACTAGAAAGTTATTATTGCAAGAAAAAAGTGTCTTTGTTTAACATAATCACAACAACTATAACATTTAAGGAATTAGGTATGAATCTTGCCATTCAATGAAACTGGCATGTTAAGATGTAGACCAAAGTGGTGTGCACATCATGTACGAATCATAAAGCTCCAATTTCCATTCTATAAAAGTTATAATAATTAATTTGAAAAATCACCCTTCCATGTAATTTGTGTAGAGATCGACAATGATTCCTTGGACAATGAGAAAATAAAGAAATCAAAACAAGCTTGGGCTCCTAATCCAAAATAGCCAAAGAAACATTGAGAGCATGTAGTGAAAGAGAAGGTTGTATTCAAATTTGCAAACCTTTGAAAATGACCACATGTGCATGCCATGTAATTAGTTCTACTTTTGTCCTACAATTTTTTGGGTGTTCAATGTTCATCCATCAAGCAAGTTTTGAAAGAAGGAATTTAATATGACTTAGTCCATGATATAGTTAATTGATTTTTTGGAGGAAAAAAATTTATTTTTGTATTCACAAATGTGTACTTGGTAGAATGTTTAGTATTCTTGAGGTGTACATGTAGAATTTGATATAGAAAAAAAAATGTTCATATATACACAATCAATTTTGAGTCAAAATTTTGAATTGGCCAAAGTTATGTTTGTGAAACTAAAATTGGGGTGATATATGTATTCAATATTGGAGCCAACTTGTGCATATGATAGCAAGGCAAACTACCTTGACTTATAGTTCATGTACACAAAGGATAACTAATTAACACCTTCACTTTTCTATGATCGGAATCAATATTATGTTGTATTTGTTGGGATTTTAAGGAATCAATCAACCTTTTTATCTTTTTGTTGAGGAAAGTTTGACTTCAAATACATAGAACAAATCATATTATAAATGTACAATTAAAAGGCTTTTCATAACAAATTTTCCAAATTCTCAAATGGTGGCATCAACATGAGGCTTAAACCACTCAATGTATGTACAACAAATTAATAGTACAACTTCATATATAAGTACCAACATAAACAACCAAATCCTATATTAATGCAACCTATATTTGATGTTATGTTGCTTGCATCACATGCTCTAGATTTCAATGAACTTTACCCATTATAATTTAACATACCCTACTTGTGAAAAAACTTATTCAAATAACTAATATGATATTGGACCTTTTTGAAAAACATTTGCACTTTGGATTCTAATTACAAAAACTAATGTTACATCTTAGCTTAAATTCTTTTGCAAATATGTTTTCAATGGCCGCATCAAGTGTGTAAAAAACACCAATACTCAAGTATGTACTCAAAATAAACCAAATTATTATAGATGCAAATTCCATTAAACTTCATGAAAGTCAAACAATGGCAAGAACAAATTGCAACAAAATAAATAACATTAACAAATTATGGTACACAAAATGCAAAAGGTTCAATTACTTATAAGCTAAATGAATGAAAAAAAATCTAATAATTTTATTTCACAAATCAAGCTTAATCTACATATTTGCCCTAATCTACCATCATCATGGATATAACATTCTTGTTACTAAAGTAACAAACCTTATCCCTATGGTGTATTATTTGAATGAGTGCAAGAAAATGAACATCATAAGATGATTTCATTTTATTGACATTCTATTCTTATGTGGTTATGTAAGCTCCTAGCAAAATAATGTTTTGAAGCATAGTTTTTAGAGTTTGTTTATTAACCTATTTCTATTATTTCCAACATGTGTTGGAGATTTTAAACACATTTGTGATGACATGCCTATCCACATCAACTATTTTTTCTCCTATCCAAGCATAACTTGTTTCCTTTCTTTTGGTTTTCCTACTATTGAAAAATTCAACCACCAATCGTGATGTGGTGTTTTCCATTCAATTTTGAATAGACCCACCAATCCAACCTTAGACACTCATCTCTTTTTACTTCTCCCATTCTAACCCAAATAGAAATTCTCTCCAATTCTTGAGTATACAACTACCCTATAGGTGTAAACATCAACCTTTTCGAATTTGCTGAAACCACAGACCTATTCTAATTAGACATCCTATTATGTCGCTTAAGTTTGGGCACAATAAGTGAACAACTAAAGCTTGAAGAACTTGGTGAGGTATGTTGTGTAGGAGGAAATATAGATGAAGATGGTTTTGGCTCTAATAATTGTTCTAAATTTTGAAATAAAAAACTTAAATCGTCTTCATCCTCAAAATCCAATAGCACCATTGTTTTTGGGCGCAACTTGAAGAAAATAAAGTCCATGTTTTCAAAGAAAGTGCAACCACTTTGGCACTTCACATTTTTGTGTTCTTATTATATGATGCAAGTTTTCCTCAATTTGCCTTCTTGGATTAAAGTATGGAAAGAAATGGAAAATGAACTTGAAAAGGTTATAGATTTGAAATTGATGAATGTGGAGTTTGCCTATTTTTCCTATGTTCTTTTGTTGAGAATGTTTTTTACCACTATAGCTTTCTCTTTTTATCACGCACAATTTTTTTTGTCATTTCTTCCTTCTCTCTCACTACTCTCTCCAATTTTTCAACAAAATTTTCAACATTCATTCTGCTAAAGACAATGAGATGATAAAGGTCATAAACAGTTGATAATGATTGTTCATGATTACTTTCATGAAAAAATGACTCCTAATTATTGCCTCCATTGTTCTTCCACTTTTTCATTTAAAATTCCCACACCTACAACTCTACACTCACTATTGCCATTTGGCACTGAATGAACAAGAAAATCATCCAAATCAACCCTAATAGGAAAAAAAACCTATCATCATCTTGTTCAATCGCTTGAGGGGTTTTTTTTTATGGCTCTTCGTCATTGTCCCCCTTTTTGTCATCAATAGTAATATCACCCTTCCCAATACATAAATTTAGTACCTCTTGTGCTTTATGCTTCATCATCCAAGAACTAGTAAGGCTTTAACATGTTTATATTTATGAATATAATATTTGGATTAAACTTATGCACTATGATTAAGAATATAATATTATTTGGTAAAAAAAATCGTATTCTACAAGGAACAAACCACTTCAGGTAATGAATTTCTTGAAATGAGGTTTCTAACCTTTTGGAAATTATAGTACATGGTTTCCAAACTTAAATTTTTTATGGATATCTTTGTTGATTCCAAAAAACACGATTCCAGTCTTAAGTCCTAGTGGTTTCATGTGTATGCAATATATTAATATGTAGTTTTTCCAAATTTATTAGTTTATTAGTGAATACTCTAACATGATTTGCTTCTATGTGGTCCCCACTAATTGTCAGCATAACATATTTTATGGGCATGAAAAGATGTAGTCCATAAAATAACTAATATGGGATATACCCTATAGCTACCTTATACACAATTTTGCAAGAAGAAAATACATGTGGAAGATGTTCATCCCAATTTGTTTTAAGCCTAACCTAGGTGCCACATATGTTACATTAGTGCAAAACCAATGTGAAAACATATCTTTATTATGCTAACACATACAAACATGAACATGAAAAAAACATGACAAGGTTACAGTGTAAGATCATGCCTAAGACTAATGTTGGATATAATGATGGAAATGAAAGGTTGTACTTCTATTTATACCCCTTTTGGGACCTAATTCAAAGAAACTTCCAAAGAGGCTTCTATGTGTGCATTGAGCAAAGAAGCTTCTTGAAAACCTTCCTAACTAATAATCAACTATGAGTTAATTGAAATTTAATTGAAAGTCATCCGATATTTAATTAGAAGTCAATTGGGAACTAACTAGGATTTAATTAAGGGTTAACTGAAAATTAATTAAGACTTAATTAAAAGTTAATTAGTTAATTAAGGGTTAATTCATACTTAATTATAACTTAACTAAAAATGAACTAAAAATTAACTAAAAATGAACTAAGAGTGAACTAGAAATGAACTATGAATCAAATGGAAATGAATTAAAACTTAAGTAGAAGTTAATTAAGAATGAATTGAAATTAAACTAAAAGTTAGGTACAAATTTATTATAAATTATGGATGAACATCCAAATGAATGAACTCCATGGCATTAACATCTGTGATAGGTGCCACATATGCTATGTACATTATTTAATTGGTTAGGTTAATTAGTAGTAAGGTAGGCTACATAAGTAGTTAGATATTGGTTAAGTAAGTAGGCATCTAGGTAGTCGTTAGTACATAGTTGTGATAAAATTACAATTGGGTTAAAACTAATTAAATTATAACTTGGTCACAATTAGATTGCAACTAAAAGGTTTATTCCAAATTGTTTATTTTCCATGACAAGTTTTTAAACTATATAAAAAGGCAAATTAAAAACGTTGGACAAATAAAAACTTTAACTTGGAATAGCCATTTAGGATGAACTAATCACAAAAGTTTGACCTTAAAAGCTAAATTTAAAATGAAATAAAATTTTAATAATTAGGTGGCACTTGGCCTAGGTTTATGTTTAGTTTAGGTGACCTAAATGTAAGCCTAGCCAAGTTTCGGGCTTAGTTAAAATTTCAACTTAACCTAGGTTTGGGTCTATCCTAGGTATAAAACTAACTTAAGTACGGGCCTACTTATTTATGATATGTAACCTTATGTGGGCCACGTGTTAATAAACTATTGGTTACATCACAAATTTAACATGCAATGAATTAATAATGAAAATTGTGTGAAGTTTGTTCATTCATAGGTTCATGCATTATGCACACAAATATCATGCATTGAAAACACGTTTGAACACACAGATAAATGTGTTGATGAATGAAATACAAACCTATGAATGAACAAATGTCATGCGAATTTCACATCTTTTTTTAAATTCATGTGTCAAATGTGGTTTCAATGCATGATATCAATGTGTGAAACATACGAATTACAGATGAATGAAGTTTGCATGATTTCCTTTACTAAGTTGTGAGATGTTAAGTTTGTGATGTAAACTATTTGCCTAACCGAGTTGTAATATAATTGAAATTATAATTGAATGGCCTAGTTGGAATACAATTCAAATTTGATGACATCACAATTTGTCAATAAATGAAGTTCATCCAATAGGAGGTTATAGTAAAAACAAACCTTGATTATAATGATGGATGTCAACTAAAATGGTAAAAAAAGGCTATTGTTGTGGTGGTGACATTGGCTATCATTTTAAACTACATATCACTTTTTACTTGTATTTTTTGATTTTTTTAAAATCAAAAATTGGAATTAAGTGTTGGTAAAACACAAGTAATCAAAGTTATTCAAAAATATTTTCTAAAAACAAAAAATTGAATTTTAACATACATTGCAAATGCAACTTTATTCATAAAAGGAACAATAATCCATTATCTATTGAGATTTTCAATTGATAAACACATTAATATAAATAAATTCAACACAATTATAAACATATTGCCCAACATTCAATTCATTGTCATTGATAAAATATCAATGGTAGGTTGCATTTTACTTTTCACAATACATGTAAAACTACAAAAATTGAACTCTAATAATTTATCATTTGAAAGAATCAACATAATGTTCATGAGAGATTTTTTACAAACGATTTTTCCAATTAATGACACACCATTATATTCAAAAAAATATCCAATTGATTTATATATTCACAAAATTAACTCAAGAAAAGTTGTAGGGAAAAACCTTTGGGAAAACTACATATGATCAAATAATGTTCTCCTCACAAATATATGAAACAAAAAAAATGCATTCGATATGTTACCCTTGAAAAATTTATTTGAACAAAAAATAATTTTGACACAAATTTTGATTTATTGAAAACACATTTTCCATCTAATTTAAATGCTAACTTATTCAATGATCCATGGAGGTCAAAAACCTTCATAGTTCCTCATAAAGAATTACAAATTACCATAAACCATTACATGATAGATATCCATGCAAAAACATCAAAACAAAAGAGTTGCACAATGTCACAATTGACACATACAAAACAAATAGAAAAATTATATCCTTCACATATGCCAAATGGATACAAGAAGATGTAACCATGCATCCTTTTATAAATGTTTGAATCAATTTCAATGAATTCACAAAAAAACATGTAAATTTACAATACAGAACACTTGAAGGACTTTCAAAAAATGTCATACCAATAGTACCCATATCCAGGAGCTTCCAATATTAGTATCACATATCAAAATCAAAACATTTCCAAAACATTCACAATTAATTGGTATCAACTGCCACTTTGTTTTAGCATTTTATTTAATAAATTTCAAAGCATAAGGATAAACATTTGATCATTGAATCATATACCTTTGCCAATGACCTACCAATGTGCAATTGAATATGCACAACATATATGTAACATTATCACATCTACATTCCATATATGGATTCATAATCTTGTGAAATATCATTATACAAAACATATGCAAAGCTTATTTCAAAAAGGGATCATTAAAAATGGTGACACCTATTTCAAAACATCATATAAATAATGAAATAAATAATGAAAAAGAGAACAATTGCCTATTGAAATCCTATTATAGAAAAAATGGTCATTTGATTATCATAGAAAAAATTGAAATGATGACATCATTTATGATAATGTTATCAACTATTTGCATGAAGAATTTCAATTAACTAAAAATAATGAAAACATCCTTCTAAGTTGAAATGGATGGTTAAAAAATAACATTTAGTTGTCGTGATGCAAATGTTATATATTAAAAAACTATAATCATTAAGATACCAACAACACATATGCAATCATAGAAATTGTACATAGTTACTTAATCAATTAGCTTTCAACACATTTTCATAAACAATAACCATTGGATATTAATCAAAACACATGCCTTCACTCTTAACCTACATTGCATAAAATATGATTCAAACACATTGACGATGAAAAAATTACCAAATGACATCAGAAAATTATTACTAACATTATCAATGTTGAACACTTACTATATATGTATGCAAACATTATGCAATGGCTAGATGGTTTATCTTGTGTGCTTTTCACAATAACATATGCAATTGATATAACATTTGAACTCAACTGAGAGCATTTGAACATTATATATTTATAATGTGCCACAAATGCAATTACATTTACACAACAAAATAAACAATTAAAATATATCTCCGTTCCCCAAACACTCATCTCCTAACACAATATAATATGACCACATAATTAATCATCGCCAGTAACGAACAGCATCGCAGAGCCCAAATAATTTCTAATAAGGTTCAATTGTTGTTGACCACATGATGAAGAGATGAAAGCTGTGGACGTTCAGAAAGATGGTTTTGGGTTAGTGTTCCAGTTGGGTAACCGAACTGAAAAACACAAGATTGGGAGGATTAGAAATTTGAGAAGCAGAGGAGCATGGGTCCTTACGGTTTAGTTGTATTAAATAGATGTGACTTGTGAGGGGTGCATCCAAAGTGGTTTTGGTTGATGGACCTCTTTGATTGGCCCATCGCCAAAAGAACACTCACACTGGGAACATGTTGGGAACCACCAAATCTCAAAAAAAATCTCAAAATTCTATGCCCAACCCCAATGACCTTATTTTTGGGGGTTTCAATAGCCAGAATTCATAAAAAGAGGAAAATTTGCCAGATTGTTCTATATAGTTAGCCAGAAACATATATGGAACACAAAAATTTGATCCTTCATATGTGGTGTACAGTGAGATTTGGCTAAATCTTCCTGTGGATATCACTGCAGTTCATTTAGGCTGCATTAAAAATAACACACTGATTTCAACCCTGCAAGCACCTATGATTATCTAATTAAATCAACTATAATATAATTGATGGCTTATGACCATTGTTATGGTTTAGGAACCAGTCCTTTTCTGGTTGGAAATCGCCAAAAGGACAATTTTTAAAAAAAAAATTCTGTCACCAATTCCTTTTTTTCCAATAAAAACATTGCCAAAATTTGCTCAAATTCTTTTCTGAGAAGGGTGTCACCACATTCCTGTCTACTGGCTATTACTGGCCACTATTTTAATGGTCCTCTACAAAAGTGTCACCAATTAAGGCGAAATCTGTTTTGTGCGAAAATTTACCGAAATGCGAAACAGTTTTCTGAAAACGGAATATTCTGTCATAAAATCTTTTTTTTGGAAAAAACAAATTCGACTAAAGGGGCCACAAAACTTTTTTCTTTGTGGAGGGTGTCGCCATATTTATGTATACTGGCTACAGTTTTAAGAGTTCCTTGTTAAGTCAAAATCTTCTGCCTAGGGATGCTCACCACCCTGGCTCCATCACCAAATTGAAAAAAACCAGCAATGATGCTCACTAGTATTTTATTTTTTTGCGGGGATTCTTGTTCGTAGCCAAACTTCAAAGTGGTGATTATCCCCAGGAAAATTTGGCTGAATATGAGGTACAAATCTTTAGTCATCCTTCAACATGTTTGGATAAATAATGAAAGCTAAACATATGAATCAGATGATTTTAACTTTTTTTATTTTCTCACATCTGCGATTGAAAACCCCCAAAATCAATTTTAAAAAATATTTTATTTCTCTTTTCGGCGAATTCCGCCAGTAAAAAGAACGCTCATTTCTAACCACTGTGACTTTGGTTGCCTCACAAAACTGGGAAAGACTAAGATTGATTTGGGATTTGGGAACTTAAGTAATCCAAAGCCCAATTCAAGTCCGTGATGGTAAAAAGCTTTAAATAAAGATTGACCTACCTAATAAAAGACATTAAGCGTTACCTGAACCTGAAACAAGTATTTAGATTGCACGTTAATAGCTTTGGACGGGTCCATTACTCACCTTTCTGGTGACCTGTATAAATAACCAAGGTAATGCGTTCTCAAAGTGTAGAAATGGTAGCTGGAGTAGCTCAGTTGGTTAGAGCGTGTGGCTGTTAACCACAAGGTCGGAGGTTCAAGCCCTCCCTCTAGCGCATGTTTTACATATTTTTGCCAATTCTAGCTCCCTTCCCCACCCTCCAAACAAATCCCTTTTCTCGCCAAAGCTGAAAACAAAATGTTAGAACTTAGTATCATCATTTTAAGGTTAGGGTCTGTTGAACAAAATGTGTATGCGATCTTTTTAGGGTTTGTTGTGGCGCTGAACTTTTGAACAGGCTGGTGATGCTCATGGTGGCTTAACTTACTTGAGCGATCACTGACAATCTGGAACAGCATTATTGTCTGTGAACATGGTGAAAACGCCAGAGTTGCAACCTTTTGTCTTTCTGGGAGAACCCCAAACGGGGAGGGGGGGGAGACAGGACCTCTTACAAACTTTGTTTTTCTGATGTGTGCATGTTTAGGGTTTAGAGTTTGGCAAGTCTGGTGCAAGTCTGGCAATCAGCAGCACAAGGTTTTGAATGCAGTATTGTGGCAGTACTTAAGTTATCGCACCTGAGGAAGAGGGTGCATAATGGGTTAGATGAACATCGACCAACAAGAGCCAGCAGTTTCAAGAAGCGTGCATCACAATTTACACTAGTCTAGCTTTTGCGACGCTTGCTGTCCGGTGACCTTCAGCTTTTGTATACATGCGCTGCACTGAACCAAAGTGAATGAGCTTTTCTGTCTTTTCCAGAAAAAAAGTTAAATCTCTATCATTCCGTTTTAAAAAGCACAAGCTGACACTGGGCTGGCCGGCGCTCTTCAATGCTCCCTGGAATCAAGCGGCCTGCTTCTAGCTGCCCCAAGGACTTTTACTGTTATGGGTACAGCGGCCATCCACAGAACTGAACAAGGACATTAAGGTAGCGCAAAATTTCACAGGACTGTTGTCTTCCTGACCAAGTTGACACGAGAATCACACACGCAATTGAAGTACAATGTACCCTTCAAGAAGAAGATATAAGGCGCCTGCAGTAAGGTCTTGAGTAAGGTCTTCACCAGTGTTGGCCTGGTGTGAGTTTTGAACATAATTTCCAGCCTGGTCCTGGTATTGGGTACTTTAAAGATTTTCATACAAGCCACATCTTGATATTGGGTACTTTTTTTTTAAAATTCATGTCAGCCAGGTCCTGGTGTCGGGTGGTTTTTAAAACAAATCATACCAGCCTGGTGGTCCCGGTATTGGGTACTTTTAAAGATTTTCATACCAGCCTGGTCCTGGTGTTGGGTACCTTTTAAGATCTTCATACCAGCCACGTCCTAGTATCAAGTCCTTTTTAATGAGCGCCGGCCCCCTGGTGGTGCTCGGTTAGTGAGTGGAGGCTGCCCCAGGCACCAACATAGTTCCATGTTCACAAAATAGAGTTATCCCCAATTGTTTGTGTGCATTAGTGAGGAAATTCAATGAACATGAGGTGAGCCATATTTCCCTTCCTAGTTAGGTTCAGTATGCCAATGACCTGTGACAAACGTTTTGGAAGCATTTTGGGCCAGTGTTTTCTTTTTTGGTGATCAATTCTTGTCAGTTTGCCAAAACTATTTCAAAAAAGAATATTCTGTCACAAATTTTCTGGTTTTTGAAAACAAAAAATCGTCAAAAATTGTTACAATTGCCTACAACATGAAAGGTTGCTTAATTTTTTTCTATTGTGATGTTGCTCAAGTGTCAATCATCTGCAAAAATATTTAATACAAACAATTAATACATAAGCCAATTTATTTGAAAAATACATGTTTGTTTACCCAAAAACTTAGTGTATATTTAATTTCATGTCAGTTATATTTTACACCCAAAGGGAAAGGGATCAACATTGAGGTTGTGCTTTCAGTGAACAACTTTTATAGTAATATGTTCCTCAATTTTCCAAACTTTAAAAACTACATTAATACATACAAGATACATGTGGACAATGATTTTTTCTTTTTTTTTAACACCAATGCAAAGTTGGTTTTAACAAAAGTGAATGTTCAAATGATGAGAAATGGTACATGTAAAGTTCATACACAATTAAATATTTTTTACAAAATACATAGAAACTCATTATCATAAAATTCTAATACTAATATGATGAAATAGTTTTCACAATTATTTGACAATTGAATAAAATGTTCACATCTTGTGCTAATTTGTAAAGGGTAATGAACACTATTCACAAAGACTATAGATGTGGAGTACTTCCATTTGCAAATTGTGTCCATTGAAATCAAAGGACAAGGATTGGTATTGAGCACCTTTAGATGAAAAGGATGATGTATAGTGAATGGTACATCAATACATAGATGGTCATGATATGTATTTGAACGTGAAATGATTGTATTTTACATTTTTGAATATATTGTTTCTAGAACCTTCACTATGAAGAATCCAGACTAAAAGTAGACTATCAAGGATTTAAAAGCTATAAGTACATTTTTGTAACATTAATAGTAAGCATGTTTTGTAAATCGATACCAATAGTTAAAAGGAAGTCATTTAAATTATTATTTATGATATTTGGACTATGGTTCATTCATACAATTTGTAAGATTATAGACCACATTATGTAAAATATAAATTGTACATTTGAATGTCCATTGACAATGTTATAATTGCAAATCAGTTATAATCATTTTTGTAACTTGTATTAACATAAAAATCTTATTGTCTTATGAATAAAATATACATTTGATTGTGATTTTGCATCCAATACATTAACATGTGAATGTTTATGTATGAGTGTATGATTCTAGGAAGGTTCAAAAATTATATGGGTACTAAAGTCATGTTGAATAGGTTTAGAAAATACTTCAAGATTTTATAAAACTAACTATATGTTTTAAAAATCAATCTACAGTGAACTCTTCTAGGAAATTTATTTGCAATTCCATTGTTCAACATGTTTTGTGAATATTTTGAAGATTGACAAATGTTCATGAGTGGATCATAAAGGTCATGATATGTTCAGTACTTGAAATATTTGCATGATTATTTATAGAATCATTAGTATAGTTATTTATTATATATTCAATATTTGCATCATTTATTTTAAAAGAGTTATCATTCCAACTTAATCTATATTGAATGAAATTGACAATCTCATGTTTTAAATTTTTTGACACCATCCAAGTAGTTACACACTATGCAAAACACATGTTTATGTTGAAATGTGTTGTTATAGAAAGTGTTCATATGCTCTTAATGCGCAATAACGATAATGAAAATATTCTCAACAATAAAAAATTCAATAGAAAAATACATTGCAAACATACATGCAAAAATAAATATTAAAAATTGGGACACATTTGAAATAGTCAATTACCCATGAATATATGCAATTTGATTAATATGATTCAACATTGTAGAACACTTTTCTTACACATTAATTTATTCTTTCATGTATGCATTTTTACTTGAAATTTCCTTTCGTGGATATCATATTTAGATATGAAAAAATCAACAAAATAATCATTTTCTTTCTTTTTTTTTATCATGAATATTCACATCATACGACTAAACTTTACAAACATAATGTGGCCCACAAATAATGACCATTTTTGTTAGGGTACCTAGTAACAACAACAAATAAACAAACATTTGTTTCATGTTAGTACAAGAAACAACCATGTGAAAAATAACACCTCCATGTGGATCAAAAACAATTAGTCAATGCTCAAAAAAGTTGGAGGTAGTTGATTCGAAATCACCCACATAGAATACATCTTAATGCCAAACATTTTAATGGTCAATAAGAATTGTGAAGGAGGTTGCATACAAGAACAATTATTGAGATGATAATGCAAACTTGCTAAATAGAAGAATGGGTGGCCAAAAGAAATGTGTTGGGAGCAAAAGGGTGTCCATCACAAGGGAATGGGATGAAATGCTTATGTGTACAATGGGGGCTACCATTGGGAGGTGAATGTACCCTACTCAATCCATCCAGAATTTTACTATGTTGCCCATATGTGTAGGCAACTAGTAATTACATAAGGCACCATGAAGACCTAAAATAAACTTGAAAGAATGAAGAAAAACATGCTAGATGCAAAATATTATTGATGCCATGCCATATCTACAAGAATGAAATTATCATGTGGGACTATATGTTGGTTTACATTCTGAGTATTGACATCACATTTTGTTGAATTTTTGACATAAAATTAATCATGACACTAATTTAATTATAAATTTCAAGTATATTATAATATACCCTATCATGCACATTCTTAGCAATCATGTTACTTCTAGCTTTTTTTTACCAACAAAATTTTGCAATATATATATATATATATGATAATGAACTGATTTTGGAAGCTTTCAATCACTAGAAGTGAAAAATTAAATATTTAAAATCACCAAATTTTTATAGTCGGTTTTTAATTTGTAGCAAAAAATATAGAAGGATGATTAAAAATTTGTATTTCATATTTGGTTTATAGTTAGATTTGGATAACTTTTCTATTTTGGCTTCAAACAAAAATTCCTAAAAAACCCCATGTTCTTGATCTTGCACAACAATTTGGAATTGGGCTAATGTAGGTGAATAATAATAAACAATAAAGGGTATTGGATGAAAGAAAAAATCAACAATATATGAACTCATTATTTTATTCCATTATATACATATTGTCACATGTGATTAAGATGCAACTATTTTGGTCACCAATGAGGGCAAATGATGTGTTACCACATGTTCCAATTTTAATTATTTAATATAAAAATCTATTATAAATTTGAAATAATTTAAGACATCCAATTTAAATGTGTGGATGGTTTTAGATTATGATATGTGGTGTAATACAAATCTACAAAATAATAATAATAATAATCAAAATCAAAATAATAATCAAAATTAATTAAAATTAATATTTAGGTAAGTAGGTAGGTAGGTATGTAAACATATGTAAGTGTCCTAATACTAATTATTTACCTTCAAACTTAATCTATTTACCTACTTATTTACATAAATAATTGAGTAAGTAGGTAGGCTATAATGGTGGATAAACATTTTTATTTTTATTTTGGATTAAGCTTTTTGATTGGCTCATGTCGTATGACACAAAATTTTAATCTAAAAATATAAGACCACACCTTTTTTTTTATATAGTTTTCATAATGGGAATGGAGATTAAATAATATGTGATTATTTTTGTAGTTATAACTTAATCACAAACTATTTTATAATTACAAAAAAATTTCCCCATGTTTTTTGTTTTCATTTTAAAAATTCTAAATAATATAATTCATCAAGTAATGACTAAATAAATAAATAAATATTTATGTAATTATTAATTATTTATAAGATTTAAACCATAAATAGAATATTATCATTATATTTTAAATTATAAATTGTAAAAACCCAATTTAGTTATAGATTTTGTAATTAATGTAAAACTACTGTAATTATTGTTCATCAATGGTCGATTTACATTCATGTTCCCATGAGTAGCCGTTATCAAATTAGCAAACACCATTTGAAATATGCCAACAACTCCAATAGTAATTGTTGGTAGCGTCAAATTTCAACTCAAATTCCTTCCTATTGAGACTCCACTTGATTCACTACCCAATTTGCTCCAAATCCAATTAGAACTCCCCTTCTAACAACATTTATGTTAGGCACAACAACCGTTTCCACTCTTGTGGTTGTTATACTTGCATCAAGTGATTGAATAACTCCTACTCCAACATGTTGTTTCTGAGTTTTAACAATTGTTGCTTCTGATGCTATTGGTGGAGTTGTGTTGACTGAGATTGACAATGTTCTAGTTTGTGGTTATACATTGGTATCCTCTGTGGTGTAGTATGTGGATGTGAATACCCCTCTAGTTTTTTGCTCTTAATTTGAATAGATGAACGAATATGTCAATTCTGTGGTCCCAAAATTCCCAAAATTGGGACTCCTAACACTTTGGAGGCCCATAATTTCTTATGTATACTTTCGATTAAGGTGAGGTGTGAAGCAAAGTTATAGTTCTCATTGAGAGCTTTTCAATGATATGTGGCACACCACCTACACATGAGTAAATCAGGGCGATTCCTGATTTTTAATGGTCGGGAATCAAATTGGCATTTTGACTTTTGACCCTTCTTTCATCCATAACTTGTGTTATAAGTATTCAAATGGGTTATGCGAGCTCATTTTAGACATTTAAGTTTCAAGAAATTTCCAATGGTATAAGGAAGTCATCAATCTAATGATTTTTTGACCCTTGAAATCACCCCCTGAAAATTTGAGAATTCATCAAGACTCTAATTCCTAAAGTGGGAACCCACTTAGGAGTGCGTGGGCTCATTCCCTCACACTCTCTTACACTTTCGGGAGTGTGAATATGACTTTTGGGCTACACTCTCTGCCCACACCTTTCCAAGCCCTTGCCTTGGTCATGAACCCAAGGCTAAGGTCACAACACAATTGGTTTCCTAACTCCATGCCTCTAAATCTATTCTGGATTACAAGAACTCCTCATTCTTGTTCTTGTGGTTGATCCATTAATGCTCCTGCCACATTTCATAACTCCACATGCATAACAATATTTACTCAAATGTGAAAAGGCACAAAAAGACAATCCATGATTACATGTCCTTCTTCCTCATAGAATGCATAAACCTTTAAAAGTAACTTGATCATCTCCGAATTCACAAATTCATGATCCTGTGTTTCAGTTGTGTACTTTGTTTAATCCAACTTTGGATTCCTTTGATGTGAGTATGACTACAGTATTTCATCTAACGTATTCACTTGTGCTTTTGCATTTTAGATGATCTTGGGTAATTTTCCTCAATCTCCTCAAACACATCAACATTGGTGTTTCCATCCACCTCCCAATGTTCCACTAGTTCATAGTAATTTGGAAATGTAGACTGATACACAAACATGGGTTCTATACCTCCTATAACATCCCTCCCTTAGCTAGTCACCGATTATGGACTTGAAATTTCTTACAATTGATCAAATACTATAGAAGTCCCTATTTCGTCTTGATTTCTATGACTCTGAACCACAAATTATGACTGAGAATTATATTGCATCTGTTCATTCAGATGAGTAGTCGATTTCATCTCTCTCCTTGGATATCGTTGTTTAAAATTGTACCTTCTATGAAAACCTCCAATCCATACGTCTTGTTGTACCACTTTTTGTGGTAGAAAAGACGTGTGCCTTGCAAGCTGTTCCTCTATTCTCAAAACTCATCTATCCAACATCAAATTCTAAGATGGGGTTTCTATAAGCCCTACATATTCCTCTCCATTTTCAAAATTGTCTTTTGTTTGTCTTTCAATAACTTGTCAATTTGCTTCCAAGTCCAATTGTCATTGTAAACTCTTAGTCACCATTTAATTTATCTTGTTTCACAATTCTTCATGTTTAGAGTCTATAGATCGTTATGTAGTCCTTACGACATCAATCACATAGACCTTTGATACTTTCTAACATACCCCTTAAAATTTTGAATTAAAAAAAACAACACTACTCGTTGAACATTCTCATCTACAATATATAACAAAATTTGTAGAAAACCTTCCCATTACCAAAAGAAAGAATAGAAAAAAAATTCCCCAACATGGTCGCCAAATGGTAGAAGTGAAATTTAAATTCTTGCAAAATATTTCACATTGCTATATTTGCATTTCACATGCATATGTTCACTATTTATGTACTAAATTTCAACAAACTTAACACTACCATTCATTCCAACATTAGATTTACGATTATTACATATAACCAGAATTTGTACTTTAGAATACATTATAAAAAGTCTAGAAACAATATTACAATTCATTTCATAATAATCTGACACTACAAGAAAATGAACATTAAAAAATGAACATAGAATTCATTGTAGAAGTATGTGCTTCTTTGTATTACTAAAAATATGAATCCAAATTACAACATAATCCCATATGAAAAAAAATCCAAAACAACACTTAAAATTTGTGCTAAATCAAAACAAAGTTTGTGGTTTTCTACTATAAGTACCTCTAGCCCCTCCTACTCTTCTCTAAAACTTCCTATTTCATCTTTTCCTTTTTTCTCCCTTTTTGAACTATCCCAAGTCACATTATCATGATCCAAAAAAAAAAATTCAAAATTTAAACCAACAAAGTTCCTTGATCAATCCCTATCCTAACTACCTTGTTCATCCAAAATCACATGCTCATCCTACCCCCTTAATAGTGTCACATATCTCCTGTCAACTACAACTTCCTAGCCGACATCAGAGTTTCGTTTTCACTGCTTTGGGTTTGTCTAGTAGAAACTTTGTTTTTGCCTTTTTCATCTTGGAGTTTTAAAGTTCTTTTGAGCAACACCCTCTTCCTGCATTTGAAGCTTTAGCTTTTTTTTTTTTGAATAATAATGCTTGACGAAAACAAAGCTCTTCCTTTTTTACAAACTTTAGTGTTTGTTGGAAGAAATGGCATCTAGAATCTTTTTTTGTAAACTCGAACACACATCTTTGTAGTGAAAGAAAGAAAAAATATATATAGAGAGATTTATTATTTTCATAAGTTTTCTTTAAAATATATTGAATTTACATCTTTTTATTGCAACTATTATTTTCAAATTTGTTCATATTCTAGATATTTTTATATGTTGAATCACCAGATGAAAGCCACTTTTGAAAGGTTATTTAATCCCGTTAGTTCTATGTTTTCATAATTTTCACTGTTTTGATAATGAATTTCAGAAATTTTGTGGCCTAATTCATTTCTCAATATCACTCTTTTTACTACAGTGGATTTCATCGACCTTGCATGTCACCATTTTTATGATCTGTAACTCTGAGGACTAACTATAATTGTAATTGTCCATCATGATAATGAATGCCATTGACATTGCATTGTTGTACTTAATTTTGTTTTATGTGTTACATAAACTAATGTTAATGAATAAATGTTTTTGTGCTAAATCTTGTACCCTTTTAGGGTAAATATATGATTTCCAAAAACCTCGCGTCACCATATTTATACACATAGTCACAATGGACCAATGGTTTTTAATTTCCCTCCCAATATTAATTATATCGATTTTTAAATGTTTCAGACACAAACATTTCCATCATTTCAAGATCTTATTAGTAACTTGTAACTGAATCAAATAAAACTTTTCATATGGCTAGTAAACTAATTTTACCTATTTGCTAGAAATAAAATTTGACACCCATCATGCATACCACATTTCAAGGGATTTCATCATGGCCCATAAATATTTGTGATAAAACATACTCATTTTCAATAGCACATATTTCACTTCCTTATAACAAGTTCCATTTTGTGATATATATCTCCAACTTGTTCTAAATTATTTTTCTTACCCACCAACCTGAAAATGACATTTTAAATTCCAGTGTTTTTCCCCCTTTTCTTTAAATCTATGTATTTTTTTCTTAATTCCAACATTCACATGCATAATGATGAATTTTTATGTCTATTATGTTGTGGATTTATTTGAAATATGAAAGTTGTTGGGAATGTCGTGACCTCAATATATTGTAGTTTTTTGTCTTGAAAATACTTCCTGTAAATTTTTACGCTTGATAGAATCTTTTATTACAAACACAAATTAGATCCTTGTTCCAACATGTTTCAACTATGCCTTATAATTAGTCCTTCTGGCTTTTGCCTTTCCTATTGAGATCTTATCACAAACGTATCTGACATGACTTGACCAATGAAAAGTATGGATTGCATATCTTATCATTGATCTGACATTTAATCCCATGTTCTAGTCTTCTTCTAACCTAGGATGTAACTATTGTCCTCCACCTATTTGGATGAAGCTATTACCTTATCGAACTATGCCCTCTTCCACCTAATCATTTTGCACCTTTTTTTTGGATTTCTACACATTACACAAACAACAACCATGTTTAGGTTAATGTAAATGCCAGTTCTAATATGATATTCCTATGGTTTTAATATCTTGTCACCACCCATATGTAAGAGTTTTTTGGTTTCTGCACATTCCTTTTTCTCATCGTTTTATCTTTCAAAAATTTGATTTTTCTCGAATGACACATACTTTTGTTTTCTGACGGCTCTTTATAATTTCCATTCTTTTTCGTTTATTTGCAAGCCTAGGCCACATTTATGTATTTCACATAATGCATTAGAAATTGTAGAAATTATAGGTTGGCTTCCCATTTGAATGGCTTTCAAAGTGATCACTTTGTCCCAAATTTTATTCTTTGCACCATATTCCATCAACAAATATTATGTTTGGCTATAAGTATAAAAGTTTTACAATTTTATTTTGATGCTTCTTACTACATTGCTTGAATTTCTTATTTGTGGTTTTCATTGTTGTTGTTCTTTGTCCTATTTCATATTTGATTCGCTCCTTGCCTGGATTATCTTTCCTCGATTCCTTTTCCTTTTTGCTAAAACTTTGTTTGATTTTGCTCTTGTTGATTCAAATATGTTTGAGTTCCTTCATTACTACTCATGTGCCCTTTGTAAGATGGCAACATTTCATGCTACTAGATGTTCAGACCTCACCATCATGGTAGATGAGTCAAGGACGACCGCTATCTTTGAACATTGTCTTTGTCCTATGTTTGTTTTTCAACTAGGTTTTTTACATATATCTAAAGATGTCTCGTATGATTTTAATAACTTTGTTTCAAGTTTTCTATACCAGATTCTTATGATCTCCTTGTAGGGGAGACAATGGGTGGTTGGTTGTGGTTGTTATCGAATTGTTGGTGATAGCTTGGTTCATAATTCTCAAGAGACCATCTTGATGGCAAGAATTGCAAGTTCTATGGTCAAGACCATGAAGCAAGAAATCGAAGTTGATGATACTCTCCCTCAATGTTTTAACATTCTTGTGTCTTATATTTTCATTGAATTGTTTGATTCGTTAGCAGTTGAGGACTTGACACCACTTTTTTTGTTGACAAAATCGTTGAAAGACATTTTTTAATCTAAAACCTCTTTGTCATCAAAGCCATCCACCCATGTGGGGAGTATTTAATATGTTGTTTCTTGCTTACATGCGATGGTGCTACTAGGCCTCCAACAAGTTATGGAGTTTGGATTATGACAATATCCTTCTACAAAAAGTCCAATTCTTACTGACTGCTTTTGATGGGGACTTCTTGTTTGAATTACCACCCATCCATTCAAATGCTCACAACCCTTTTCAAATGTAAGGCATGGACAGAAATACGATGGCCATGCTTGGAGTAAGCTGATCATAACTAATATAAAAAATTGGTTTGGGCTTAGCTTCAGGAATGCTCTTTACTTAGGTCACTTATGATGTGTGCAAGATGATTTTGAGAACTTCTTGTGCTTTGCCACTCGCAATGAAACATTATGGTGTGGTGAGTGCCTTCATATTCCAGCCTCAGGTCAAATGACAATGATTCCCTCCTCTTCTTCGCTTGGATGCAAATTTTGTCATTCTCCTCCCTTTTGTGTTGTCAATTGTGGTGGGCGAATCTATTATGTTGTGCATAAATTTCAATTTATGTCAAGAACGACGATTCATCTCGGTATTCACAACCATCCTGTTGTGGGTGGAAAGTGTCGGGAGTTGGTTGAGGAGACTAGAAGGTTGATCACAGAAGAGGTTGATCACATGTTTGATCCAAAGATCTCTTCGATTTCCTTTAGTGTTAGCAAGACCTTCTTGGTGAGTTACTTGCTTGATGATTCTAATGATGTCACATTGGAGCTCCTCAAGGGTGAGCAGCTAGAGCACATCCATGACAAGTTCTATGAACTTAATTCTCCCAACGTTCGTAATTTTATTACTTTCTTCAAATGTCATTCAAGAGGTGGTCATATAGATAACATACTTCAATTAAAGTCCAAGAATCGATATGACTACATCTAGGAGTGTTGCTTTTTAGCACAAATTCATGGACAAAAGGTGTTCATTTTCAAGATGTCGATAAATGGTGTTGCAAGTGGAGTCAGCCTCGTCGCACGAATGCAACCTATAGGGGATTTGTAGAACGCTTGGATCATGTTTGATCATGTGAAGTGTGTTATTGGCTGGACAACTATGGTTTGCCAAGTGTACGATCCTATCTATTGTAAAGTGCTAACCATAGCTATTTGTGATATGTAGTTTGAGGACATTAAAGCTCAACAACTTATGTGGACAAAGCTGAATGAAATGATGTTGAAACATGGGTTTCCAAAACCCAATTTCAAGGGTTTCATGGATGACAATGCACAAGCCAATTGGAAGCTATCATAATTGTTTATGGTTCTAGGGACCCCTTTATCAGGATGGTTGATAAGGAACGCACCTGTTTATTCCATTGGAGTCAGTCATTTGATAAACACACCAAGTAACTAATTAAACTTGAGTTATAAGGGGAGCACAAGACTTTTTGCCACTGGTATAAGAATGCCAAGTTGCTTGTGGATGCTAACATTCATTATGCTCTCATTCATTCGTAGTGGTTATCATCTGGGGTTGCTTCTTAGGTAGGTGTCCACAAGCTTAACAATTGGTTTAACTTTTGGCATTTTCATGTTAGATAATGGGGAGGTTTCATGGTCCATGTGAATACTTCTTCTGTGAACTTCCTATGTCTTCCCTTCTCTTCTATGCATTCAAAACTATAAGATGTCCATTTTCACTTAACCTTCATTGTAATGTATATGCTTCTCCATTGCAACATTTTAAATTTTTTTGATGATTCCTTTCCTTTGATCTACAAAAGTTTAACAATGAAGAGTGGGTGGACATGCCCACTTGTAATCTAACCGAAATTACACATAACATCTTGTTGCAACAATTGGGGAATCATGACATTTGTCTATACACAATGGCATTTAACAATTACGTTTGGGCTTTGAAACAATCTACATTATATAGACAATACTCATGAAGGGGTCCATCTGGTCATGGACTTGATAGGAATGAATTTTTGTTAGGAGGGCCTAAAGATCTAGTGATCCTATTAAACTAGCGGCTGCTGTGGCAAATTACACGTTTAGATCTTCCTTTTTTTATTGTGCTCCGCACGTCAAGGGGGAGGAAGTTTTTGGGTTAAGCGACTCGTTGATTGTCCTCCTAATGCAAAGGATGATTCTCATTGTCTTAACCATGTGAATTTCTCTCATCCACAAGTAACAGTTCCTACTATTCAACCTACTATTATTAGGAATGTAGGCATGCAACAATGGCCTTGTGGTTATAATGCTTGTTCACCTTTGGTATCTCAAGGTGGCTTGGAGTTGAAAGAAAATATTTGTGTTGATGGCTAGTGGTGGATTGAACACTGCCCACCCAATTCTGTTGTTTGATGTTCTACGTTCCAAAAAACCTCAAGGCTTAAATGTAAAGCAAATATCAACCATTACAAATCTATAAGTGGAACTCATGCTCCATGTTACTCAAGGTTCTATGTACAATTTCATACTTGATCATTGGAGCACCATATGCACTGGTTTTGTTTCAATGATTTAAGTCATTGTGTCGATGGAACAACACGAAAATATATAGTTGATAGGCCTTTAATGCCAACTATATGGCTCATCCAAGAAGGTATTGATTTAACTCAAAAGGGGGTAATAACTTTCGAAGAAATGGGGTTTTCCTTTGATTATAATCGTGTTCAAAGTTTATTTGATTCCCAACCATCTAGTCCAAGCAATTTACATGTGGCTTGTATGAGTATTCACAATATTGTGCGGCCAACCAATGCAAGTTGTTGGCCCATAATTCATGATCGCAAGAAGGTGAAACAACCTTTTGTCTTCAAAATAATACAATAGCACACCAACAATTGGGAGGTTGGCATCTTATTGACCCAATGCACTGTTTTCCCCCATGTTGATGTCCCCTCACTTGGGTATGGACAAATTTACAATATTTTTTTAGATGACCAAAGATATGATGTGACTATTGGAAATCTCCTTGGATGTTCATGTGTTTACTTTGTCAAAATGTTGGCAAGTTCTTTGGGTGCTTGTGGGGTGTATGTGCATTGCAAACATGTGTATCATGTCTTACAAATGATCATGTTCTATGGGCTCATGAAAGAGTTCATTCATCACTACACATGGAGTTGGGATGAAGTTCAACATTTGTTGAAATGTTCCAAAGTTTTTGAACTCTTGTGATAGTACATCAAAATCTCATTCATAAACCTATTTGTAGTTAGCTAGATTATGTAGGAAATTTAGATACTAGTTTTGGCCCATTTGTTATGTTCTCCATTTTGTAGCTTTTAAATCATTATAGAGTGATGTTATTTATGTATAATACTTCGGCCATTTCAACACATGTTTGTCAAATATTTAATATATTTTAAGAAATTATTTTTTATCAAATATTTCTCAAGTGTAAATTCTTGTCCATTTCAACATATTTTAAAATATTGTATTTATTGTCGAAGAACATTAAACATTTGGAACATTGTTTACATGAAGGATGATAAAATGCATTAAGTTAAATTAACAAGTATGTTTTTAAATGTTCACATGATGTTGCTGCTAATGACTTTCTTGGCCAAACCCATGTTCAAAATCAATAAGCCATTGTTCATCTCATAACAAACCATGGATGTGACATGGCAAAATATTTGAAGGCTTGTCAAAAAATATTTTGCCATGTCACTTAATAATATCCATGTGGAAAATATATATTAATAATATTCCATGATGTGGTATGGAACATGTCTTAAAATTCCTTTCCTACTCACCCAAAGAGGCTCACTTACTCATAATCACCCATTCGCCTACTAGCGTCATTATTTGAGAACTAATACGTTGAGGGCCATTGTGACGTTTTGCATCCATGCCTTTCAAATTCAAAAAGTCCATCACCTTTGGAGGCTCCCACTCTAACTATGGTTCTTGCAACACTATTACAAAATGTGGGTGCAGTTCACTAGACCATTGAATTCATTGTTTCCCCATTAGGTCCCATTCACTATAACTAATGAATTCATTCATAATCTAGTGAAATCACTTGGTGTAAAGGGACACCTTTTGTTGTAATGCAAGTCCAATTCTTGAAAGTTTGTGCACCTCTCACAACTCGTGGCAACTTCTTCGCCCCCATTCTCTCCATCTTCATGCTCTACACAAATCTCATAAATCATTTTCAAACATTATATTTGTTTCATGTAATTTTGCATAATCAAAAAGATTGTAAGTAATGTTATAACATCAGCAAAACAACTTTGAAAGTTTCAAGTCCACACAACTACCACCACACCTCGACGTAGCACTTAACTAATTCGCAAGACCACACATATTTTAGATGATAATGGTTTTGAATCTAGCAAAGGAGCAGAAGGTTCAAAGAATGAACCTTACCTAAATGTAGAAAAAGTTTGACAAATATTTCGGTGAAGACAATGTCGAAGATGAAGTAGAAGAGTTGTTTTGGATTGTCTTTGACATTCAATCTTCACGTTTTGGTCATAATTATTGGGGTTTCTATTTTCTAGGTATAGTCTAGGTTTTTTGTCTATGCCATTTCATTGTTTTGGTCTTTAAATGTTTATAGTCTTAGGTTCTTTGTCTATTTAAATGAATAGGTAGGTAGGGATCATAGTTATAAGTCTATGTACTAATTGTTTTGTGCATGGATTCAAAGAAGGGATAGTAAAAAAACAATAAGGTCAAAAGCAGCAATTTAAAAGCAAAAACAACCAATGGCCTTTGTCAAGAGAGACAAATCTCCCTCCCCTTCAAAATGTGATGAATCTAGTGATGACAATGGTGAAAAGGGGATGATGAATATGGTGGGGCACATAAGATATCAAAGTGAACCTAATGTTGTTATATTAGTCAAGACCCCTGGAGTTCATGGTATTACCACCTTTTCAAAGCAACACATGGCTGGAGATGCTAGAGGTTTGGTCTATTTCTTTCTATTGCATTTGAATATATTATGATTAGAAATTCCAAACATAGTGGTTACATTGATTTTTTTACTTTCTCTTGTCATAGACATTTATGCTAGTTTTCGTTTAATTTTTGACTTTGTAGGAAAACCTCAAATACAACAAACACATGTTGAGGTCTAACCAACGGTGGCCCAAATCCCTAGGCCTCATGTACAAAATTATCCAATAGCACCCTAGAACCGTGGGGCTTTTGTTGTGGATTATCAATCTCCTTAATGGCAATACATGCCACACATGCATGTTTGCTACCAATGGTTTCTGCTTAGTTGGCAACTTTTCTAGGTTTGGCAATGCCACTTGCATTTAATCTTTAGACAATAGTGCTAACATCTACTGCCCCATTTTTAGTGTCACCAAGAAGTGTTCAAAGTCAACACCATTAGATGTTGCTGACATCAAATCTGTACTAGTAGATACCAATGCAAATGCCATTGCCCCCACATATGCCACTACCACCATTGTAGATGCCATTGCCACCACATCTACCATTTGGGGTAGTTCAAAACCCACAACCAACTAGGTCTAGTTAATATTGACAAATGTAGCCTACAACGTCTAATCAATACCTAGATTTGCATTAAGTGTATTGTACACCTCTATCACAACCTAAAGCACATTGGGATATGGCAATTCTAGCACTAACACCCAAGGTAGTAACCACAACCTTTTGGCCTATAACAAATACAATCTCAACCCCTAGATATCCTACAAATATATAGAAAACTACATTAAATAGAGGTCAATCCCTTCCATTTGTAGCATTAGCTACATATGTATTTAGTAGACTAAATAACAAAGTTGTTTCTTCAAGGGGTCATTCTAAGCAAGTTGATCTATGAGCCAAACATCGTGCATTAAACAAGGTCATGAAGAGGCTTGGGATTGAAGTGGTTGAATGTAGTGGTAAGGATGTCACTCTTGTTGTACATTACAATCCAAAGGGTAGACCAGTTGGTGGTGGTAGGCATTCATGGTTTATTGCCCTTCAAAGTTACACCTTGAAACTTAATCTGGCAATTGATGATATTTGGAAGCAACTAGCTAAAGAGCTAGAAGCCATTAAATAAACCCTGGAAATGGCCTTTGAGTATTTGTACTATCCCTTCACCTACAAGTTTGTAAAAGATCAAGTTGTAGTTGTGATGAAAAGTAGGCGAAGGTGGTTGAAAAAAAAATTAGAACAAGGTGAGCCTCAACCACAAAATTGTAATGAGGCTCATTGGGAGCAACTCAAAAAGGTTTTGATGCAAGAAGAAAATGTTGATAGAGTAGGTTGAATGACTAAAGTTCTAGCAACCCAAAAAAACACATCTTGATGAAGGCAAGGTGGTGACATTAGCGTGGAGAAAAGGATGGTATATTTTTGTCCTTTTGCCAAATCTTTGTTAATTGAATTAACTATTGCATTCATGATCAAGGATTTTAATTTTCCAACTTGGGCTGGATGGGATTTAAGAGGAAGGGCTTGGGAGGACCCCCACATTACAGGAGATCTAAATTGAATGTGAAAGGAACAAACACACAAAGCGTAAAAGGCATGAGTTGGATTAATATTGAAGTCTTGGACATAAATCATGTAGTAATTACATAATCCGATGAAGCTCTTTAAAGTGTGAACATCAGTAGGATTGGGCATCTCCAAAATGGCTACTACTTTGGCCCAATGAGCCATAATACCATTTGGCAAAATTTTATGTCCAAGGTAGATTATTCAGGTGATAGCAAACTCACACTTTTTAGGATGGATCTTCATATTAATTTCGTGGAGCCTCTTGAATAATTTCGAGGTTAGATTAGAATTGAACTTTGCTATTGAAAAGTTAGATTATTAATGGGAGATTTTGGTTATGTTAGAAGACATGCATGATTCTATCCCAATTATTTTGTGATAGTAGTTTAAGGTTTAAGTGTTATTTGAAATTGCATATTCATATGTTGTAGCATGGGTATGGCTACCATTGCTTCATAATGTAATAAGTATAAGTTGACCCTTTCTTTTAAACATCTTGTGGGGTTTAAGGGGAAAGGTAGTAGGATAACCCCTTTTTGAGGGTTTACATGGTTTTTCAGTAGAATTTTGTCATGTTTCATGTGAGTGCATCATGTCGATAACAAATTTTCAAATTAGAATTTCTAGAATGTGAGTAGATTTCTCTTTATGTGTGCAGGTGTTATTCATTAAGGTAATTTGAAGCAAGCCCAAGTTTTATTTGTAGGTTGATGCAGAGATGGGTTATATTGTGGTTGATGCAAGCCAAGGGATCACATCTGAAACTGAAATTCATCTTGAAACTATGGAAAATAACCTTGATGAATTGAAAGCTATGCAAGGTACCTTAATGGAAAACCAAGATTGAATGTCAAACATGATGGAGGAAATCTTGGCCTTTTTGAAGACAAGTTGGATTTGAAGGGAAGAAAAGACCAGATGATGTGAAGTTGCCATCTCTTGCTAGGAGCCTAGGAGTGGTAAGACAAATTAATCGGAAGTTCATGTTATTTGTTGTTTTGAGTCCCCTTGCAATACTAAAATACAAGTTGTTCTTTCAACACCTATTGGTTGTAGAATGATGCATCTAGACAACCATGTAAAATATATGATTGTTACTTGGGTCATTTGTCTTAAGCATAATTAATCATTCCATTTGGTGTGCTATGTGGGATGGTGAATGGAAGGTGACGACTTGACTTCATCAGTAAAGCATACTGTAAAGGTCCAAGAGGAGACATGTAAGGCACTTTTAGGAGACTCTGACCTAGGTGTGGATACTTGTACACCATTTGACATGATTGCCACCAAGAAGGAAACTACTAGTTTAAAAGGTGTACATAAAACATCTAATGTTGGTTTTGATGATCTACTGATGGTGCATTCTAGGAGGTAAACACGATCTCACACACATGGGAAAAAAATTGCAGATGGCAACAAGGTGCTAATGGATGCTCTTTTTGTCAGTATTGATCACTAGATAATGCCTATTGCCACAAAAGAAGTGAGCTCTAGTTTACTAGTAGGCACTTGCACCATTAGTGCCTCCCTAAGACAATTGATAGTATACATAGTGCGACACTTCTTGGTATTAGATGTTAATGGGTTTTTGTGTGAAGCACAACTTTTGAAATCAAAAAAGAATTAAAAACCTTTAATTCATGTAGTCAAATGCGAAAAAAAACATGTAAGCCCATGACCCAAATTTGGTGAGTTTTTGGAGTTGTGCAACTCAAAGTTTGACATTGGCATTTGGTCATTAACAACACATTGAACTTGCTTCCTATGGTTGACTTTTTGTTACAGGGCAAGTTAGGGGTTAAACCACTGTTTATATGGGGTGTGGAAAAATGCTTGGAAACAAGCATTTGTCATCCATTACGTCCAGAATGGGATCTTGTGTTGAAAAACATGAAGATAATGTGGGAGGAGACGAGTCCAAGGTTTAGGCAATTAAGTCCTAGCAACACTTTGTTGATCGATGATTGTACATATAAGTGCATTGGAAATCCCCCATTTTCCTACATCCTAGCCCAACCCTACAACAACTTGGTATCAAATAACTATTTGTTGGAGAATTTGTGTCCTTACTTTGTAGGCTTGTTTAAGGTTCAAAGTACCTTAGGGTATGTGGGGTTAAGTTCACATGGGTAGCAATGGTTAACAAGTTGAACCCTTGCCGGAAAGTTGTAAGAGACTTTGCATGGTCTTCTATGCCTTAAGTGAATGGCAGTGCTAAACCCTTCTATGAATTTGTAATTTAGTTAGGACTTTATAATGCAAGTGTAAAAAGTTTGTTAGGTATGTATAAGTAAAATGGGACTTGAATCATTTGTTTGGGAATCTTTACATGTGAACATGGCAATGGGTCCACAAATATATTCAAAGAAATGCACACCAATGAAAGAATCTATAGGTTATAAAAAGGCTCCTAGGTCACAAGCAAAGGAAACAACTAAACGACTCTATGTAAAAACCCACCTAGCTATAAGTCATGAACATATTTTGTGTGCAATTTGCGTTTAATTTCAAGTTTGATTTATGATTTATAGTTTGAGTGATGTTTTCCATTTTGACAATAGATTTACATTTGCAAGTTATATTGAATCCAATTTTAATCCCAATTTTGGTTTGATTATTTTTGTTTGCAAATGTTTTGTAGTATCAAAAAGAAATGAAAAATTATAGTTGCAAAGTTTTGTTGGAGGACCAGATGTTACAATTGGAAATTTTGTCAAATTTGGGGCTGCACAATACTTCATCACAATCATAACATGCCAAAAAAATTCCTCTCTATTTGCATTAAAATGAAAGTAGACTACATGGGGGCCAAAATTGTTGTCACATCGTACTATTTCTTAGGGGTCCCATGTTTGAACTTCAACCATGTCATTATTATGAAAGATTTTCACAATATTTTTGCATAAAACAATGCCAAAACGTGGTAAACATGACTTGGTCTTTTGAACTAGGGTCTATCCATCTTTAGAAAAATGATTAGGGTCCATGATTGGAAAAACGACTAATCGTAGTTGTTTTTCTAGTCATGGACAGACTTTAGTCCAAAATACCGAGTAGTTTTTACCACGTTTTGGCATTGTTATATTATGGTAGGTCAAAACCCAAATATGTCAAATTCCAAATGAACTACACTTTTTAATTTAATATGATGTGATGTTGGAGAATATTTGTGCCAAAAAAAAATCCATTGCAACATACTAAAAAATGCAAATATACTCAAAAAAATGATTGAAATGATTTTTAGTCTTTATGAAATTTATAGTATCTATTAAACATTGTGAAACCATATGATTGGAATAAGTTTGTCGACCATGTGAAGAGTTTGATAATTATCATATGATAACTAAGTGTTTTTGGGGACAATGACCATAAGTATGTGGTAAATTAACATTTTGACAAACTATCACTTTCAAATGGAAGATGACAAGATATGTGAGGTGGGTCATTTAAAGAAATTTCATTTCAAATATTTTTTGGTTAACTAATTTAAACCCAAACCTAACATAGTCCAAAAATAAAAACATGTTCTTTTATATTGCATATATCATAAATATACCCAATATCTATTGAATTTAACCTTTAATTATTTTTTTTCAAATAATATTTGATGTCATTAACTTTGTAAAAATCAAAATATCAAGCCCAAACACCAAAAGTGAAACCCAAAATCAAATGCAAATTTTTTTGTAGAAATATATTTTACATACATGTCGTGAAAGTGCCCAAAGTGCCCCCCGCCCCAAAAGGTAGTATGCTTTCACCCATTACCGCACGTTTAATTAAAGGTGTTAGATGTTGTATCCAAAGTTTGATCAAGACCCCCCACTTTGCACTATAGATGATGTAATAAGGTATGAAGTGGTTTGGCCCTGGAAATTAACCGCACGGTGAAATTGAAATGTTTGGGGTTCATGTGCATACTACCGCTAGATGATGTTCATCTTATTTTGTAACTTTCTGACTTTTTTAGTTTTATTAATAGAATATAATTTGCAACTTTGTGCATGAATGAATCATATATGCATGTTGCACATGGTGGTAACTACATATAAGTTGCATTGTTAGACATATTAATCAAATAGGCATGCCATTTGGCACTTATGTCAGTAAGAAGGTAAAACATTTCAATCAAAATCAACATGCCAAGTGGCACCTAATCAATTTAAACACTAAAAATTTTAGTCACAATTGACACGCCATTTGGCACCCATGTCACTTGAAATATTAAACATCTTAATCACAATAGACATGCCATTTGGCATCCATGTCATTAAAAAAAGACAGTTAAGTCAAAACATATAGGCCGTTTGTCATACACCTCAATTAAGCTATTAGACACTATAGTCAAACTAAACATGCCATATGAGTTCCATGTCACCAAGAAGTCAGTCACATATGTTAACATGGACAACTACATGTCAACACAAACTACATACACTTAAATCATAATGGACATGCTTAGCTAGACATAAATAGACACTCAGTCATAATAAACTCAACCAACTTTGTGGCAAAAATGACTTGTCTATTTTGATTGTAGCAAAATTTGTCCATTGTCCATTGTGACTAAAAACTTAGTCATAAAAACCATCATATAAACACATAAATGTAGTAGTGTGTCTAAACACTTATCGAAACCCCGTACAAACAAAGGAGGGGGGCCCTAACACATCCCCCAACAAAATATTAAAGATTAATTTCAAGTTGGGTAGTGTTGTTGTTGACCATATGCTTATATCAAATGAGGAAAGACATAATTCTAAGAATTGACAGTGGTTGGTTTTAGGGTTTACAAGCTTGTTGCCACATCTCATTGCGAGAATTAGTGGTTTCCATTTGTTTCCAAATTTCACATGTGTTGCCTGACCCAATAATCTATTAACATCTAGGACCAATAGATGTCGTACCTTTTTTAATTACTAGAGTGCTTAGATTGAAAACATTGCAATTATTGACCTATTTTGCAAGAAAGATATGTTGATTAGTTTGTGGAACATTTGCATCTAGTGGCATTATCCATGATTTGCTTCCCACAAATGTTCATTTGTGTTTTACCTATCTACACTACCAATCTTCATGTTTGAATTGGAACCATTAGATGTTTGCACCACTACATTTGTAGCTTAGGCAAAGCCTAAAAATTCATCCCTTTTCTGCTCCACAAATGGTTGCATTTGAACTCTTTGTTATGTTAATGAAAATAAGCCCCAACCCTTAAAAAAATCCTATAATTGGATTTTCCACATCTCACATTAATAAGTTGCAAAAAAAAAATGCAATACATAATGCACCTACAAACAAAAGGGAACTATGAACTAAAATCCACATCCTTAAATGTTTAGGATTTAGTTCCACTTTTATAGTTGGAAACGGTCCATTTTGCCACTACTTAATTACCATCATTTATTTGTTCCTTGGTAATACCATCTGATTTTTTCTTTCTCCTCCGATCTATAAAGATTATCATGAGTAATGGATGTTGACTTCATGAATGCAAACATCTCTTCCATTCTTGTTGATTGTGCTAGATTATAGATATGCCCTTCAAGTCTTATATGTCTAAGCAAAAATGTCATTGCACTCCATTAGTAGTTCCTTCAACAAACTCATGTTTTCTCGAGCTAATTGTGCGTTAACCTTAATTGTATGTGGACTATCCTCTATACCCAAATTAATCTTCATAAGTTATTGGTCTTTAGTTAAAGTCCATTGTTAAGGTCACTTAGTGAACTACCGAGTTTGGTTGTGAAAAGATGTAGGAGTAGAAGATAAAATCTACTTTTGCAATGTAGGTAAGCAAGTAATTTAAGTATTTTCCTATCAAATTAGGACGAAAAAAAAACAAACATTCACTAGAAAAAAAGGTGAAGCAAATACAAGTTCAAAAAGCTTACAATGAAGAAAATACTTCTAACAACAATTGAAAAACACAACTTTCACAGTATCAAAAAGCACAAAAACTTCATAAATTTAGATTAAAACATCCACTTTTCATCAACATTAAGATCATAGAATTATAACAACTAATGACTTTTTCAACTACCTAGGGTTCCCCATATAAAACCTTTAAAGTGGTTAGAAACAGTGAAAATCCCAAAATGTTAGGGGAATCCCAAAAATCTATTTAAAATTCATAGTAAATCCTTTCTAGAAATCCTTGTATGGAGTCAATCTAATCAGCTAACATTTTGGTTTAAAAGTATACATGTCAAAAATTAGTAATGCATTTTCAGTAACAGAAATCGTAGTAGTTCTAGTAATGATTTTTGGTAATAGTTTTTTATAGTGATTTTTGGTAATGGTTTTCAATAGTGATTTTTGATAATAGTTTCATGTAGTGATTTTTGGTAGTAAATTTTTGATAAGGTTTTTTGGTTATAAATTTTTTGTAGCACTTTCTAATAATATTTATTTGGTAGCATTTTTTGGTAACAAATTTCCAATAACATTTTTTGGTAGTGGTTTCCAATAGTAGGTTTTCAGTATTGATTTTCAATACTAGTTCTGGTAGTCAAAATTAATATTAAATTTTTTTGTCTTAAAGATCCTAACATTTTTTACACCTTAAACAACACCCACCTTATAATTTGCAATTCCTACATTTTGATTTTGCTAGTGTTTCATCCACATGTACACAACTTGGTATGTGGCATGGCAAAAAGTTTCAATATACACCATGTTTTCAATAATTATTTCAAGTTCTTTGTTGACCCTTTCCTCAAAAATAACTCTATGGTTTACTATAATGTTTTATGAAACACTATAATTTAATTTCTTATTCCTCTCCCATTTTCAATTGTATTGATTATTAATGAAGTTACTCCTAGGAATAAATTAATGCTACCAATAGAAAATAAAACCATGTTAAAATACAGCAAACCATAGGTCAAAGTGAAGTTGAACTATTTGGGGGAAAATTAAGGCAATTGACAATCACGTCATTTAGTCATCCTAAACCTTATAGTAATCAAAAGTTCATCTTGGGGTGATAGAAAAAAATTCAAGTAATGATCGAATTTTTTTCATGTAATGATTACAATAGTTTTGGCCAACAATTAAATTTTTTCAATGTTAGACCAATTGTGGAGATTTAATCATTATCCATCGAATGATTAAAAATTTTCAATCATTCAATTTGATGAATGAATTCTTTTGGTTGCTTAAGTTGGTGGTCAAATTTTTTTTAGGCAATGATTGAATTTTTCTAGTAGTGATTGTAAGTGTTCATGGATCAATGGTGGAGATCAAACCATTGTTGATTAAAAAAATCGAAAATCTTGGTCACTTGATTTGGTGATTGAATTTTTTTGGTTGCCTTGATGCATTCTCAACTCCTTGAAGGACTCAAATGTGAGTCCAAGTAGAAGACAATGGAAAAGGCAGGAGTCGGGGCACGTTCCTTAGGTCACAACACTTTGAGGGGTAGAGGGGTGTGTTGGAGCTCCGGGATGGGACTAGGAAGAGTTGACAAGCTTCACTCACTCACACAGGCCTGCACTCAACCTACACAAAGTGGTTAGTGCATAGTTGGAGCACCTTTGGTGCTAGGACGAGCCACGGGCAACACGGACACACTAGATTCACCACGGCCCGGATTTGGGGGAAGCCACCACCTTCCCCCTTATAGTATACTCTATGGCTGGCCATGGAACTTACATCCAAATGGTTTTTCTTTCCCAGGACTACCAAGTGGGAGTCCCAAAATCGCGCCAGTTGGGATTCCCGTGACTTTAGAAGCCCATAACTTTGTTAGCAGACCTCGGATCACGATGTGGTTTAAAGCAAAGTTGTAGCTCTCGTCGAGAGCTTTTCAAAGGTATGTCGCACGCCCTTTGCAGCTAAGTAAATCGGGTTGATTCCCGACTTTTTTTGGTCAGGAGTCAAACTGGCAGTTTGATTCCCGACCCTTCTTTTGGCCATAACTTGTGTTTTAGATGTCCAAATGAACAATGCAAGACCATTTTAGACATTTACGTTCCAAGAGCTTTTCAATGATATAAAAAACGCCACAAGCCATTGAGTTTTGATCCTTGAAATTGCTCTATGAAGTTCCATCTCCCAAAGTGGGAGTTGCCTTGGGAGTGTGAAGGTTCACTCCCTCATACTCCCTCACACTTTCTTACACTCCTAGGAGTGTGTGATGTGACTCCCGGGCTTCTTCTTGGCCCGCACCCTTGCGACCTATTTGCCTTGACTCCCAAGCTTCCTCTCGACCCGCAACCTTGTAACCCTTTTGCCTTGGTTGCAAGCCCAAAGCTAAGGTTGCGACATGCCTAGTTTAATGATTAAAAAATTGGGCATTCAAAAAGCTTTCGATTGTAGAACTAATTTAACCAAAAAAATTGGGTCGTTGAAAAAATTGGTCAACATCTATCATGATAGGCAAAACTGATGTGTTCAGATGGATGTTGACGTGACAACAAACCCAAATTGGGCATGTCATGCCATTTTTAACAACCCTAAGGCCATCGAGATGCACCTCAAACTATTCTTCTCGCGAGATTAACATAAAGGTTATCCATAGCCACATTGGTTGATTTTAATCAATTTGGAACAATATGAACCTACATTTGTGTTATAAAAATTGATATGTCCATAAAGGTAATCTAACCGTAATTGGAATATTGGCTTACATCCATGCTTCTGCACAAATGGCCTCCATCGCTTTCATGGGTATAGACATGACATTATCAACAATTAAATATGTTGATATAAATTGATATGTGAATTCATCAAATACATGTTATATTATTCCTTAATGCAATGGATCATCAATGTAAAGGCATTCATCCATAACATGTCCTTTCTATTAATAGTACTTACACCTAATGGATGGTGAGGATGCGGGTATTCAATTTGGCACATGGATCTGTCGATGTAATGATTCTCCATTCACCATCCTTGTTATTCCATCAAAATGCATCATTCCCTAGTTCATACGTTCCATACAATTGTCCATAGTTTATGCTTTCGTCACCAATTATTTTTTTACAAAGATATGTGAGTTGGTGCACTACATTTTATAATTTGTTTCATTTGAGTAATTATAGTCTTTGAATTGTTCCAAAAAAGTATGGTGCTAGTGATTCCACTACTTGATTGGCATTCACCCGTCATTCATTAAACAACTTTAGAATAGTTATGAATTTCTTCCCACTATTTGGTGGTTCATAGTATGGTGGAATCTTGGACTGCCAAGGATGTACATGGGCCACCCATCTTGTTATAGATATTTATTCTTTCTCCAACTCCATGTTTTCACTACTAAATGAACCCCCAAAATTTGAATGTTGAAGAGTTTGAAATGCCTATCCCTCCCCTTCTAACACTTGTTGATTCAAATTTGGAAATACAGGTTTTGTTGTGAATCCCAAAAATTCTCTAAGTAAGTTTTTCTCCAAAGTACCAATTTTAGTCATTATAATTCTACTTCATTGCTACTATGATTTGAATTTCTTTTGAAACGTTTATCTTCATTAGGATATTCATGTGCCTTGTAGGTTTTTCCTTCGTTTTTTACATTTATGGGTTTTATGATTACACACGTGTTGCTATTACAACCTCCATTTCTTCATGTTCACAATGTACTTTTGTTGGTGGCACAAACATTATTTATGGATATCTATCTGTTGCTTGATTTAATTGCATTCATAAGCATCTTATAATCATTATGTTCATTTTCCCCTTCTCTAACCAAGATCTCGTGATAGATTCCCTTATAGACCAAATTTTCATGGCAACTATGATCCCACTTAGATTTAAATCCTTAAAAATTTAATAACATGTAGATTTAGAAGAAAATAAAAAAATGCAATTTATTTATATAAAAAATTTAATAAACCAAAATACAACCTAAAAAAAACTACAATTCTTCCTTGAATTCATCCCAAAGATGATTGTCAAATTGTAACATATATTCTTTCATTTCAATAGTTCTTGAAGTTACAATACTATTTTAACATAAAAATCTTGCACTAACAAATACATCTACCATAAAATTGCAGATCTTGTACAAACCATACACACATGTGCAAAATACTTCATGCAAAATAGAATCCATTCTTCTTCAAAAGTTCTGATTTTTAAAAAAAACATCCACATTTCCACAAAAGCAAAAATGGAATTAATTATCAACAAAACTCATGTGCAAGAATATGTCCAAGAATTCAAAATTAGAGGAGAAAATCACCAACTACTTACTAACTACCAACTATTGCTCCTTTAACAAAATGATAGAAGCACATAGGTTGACCATACCTTTTTTTGGAGGCTCAATTGATATAGCCCCCCTTCCCGTTCATGCATCATTATAATTTTTTTAAATATGAAAACTCTTGTGACACAATGGTTTTTTTTTTATAATCTAGCCGAGGTAGCAGGCATCCATAAGCTGATTTAGCCAAATTTGGCTTTTATATAAATATGAAAGGAAATCTTTAAAAACGTCCTTATACTTTTAGGTTAATAATTACTTGAAACATGTATAGAAATCTGGTGACTTTTCTAGATTATTTTAATTCAAATTTTCGTGATTTACTTTCAAAAAAATCATTGAATTTGTGGCGTAAAGTCTCAAAATTTCCGCACTGTGCGAAATGTCACACCAAACAGAAAGGCTGCTGTGACCATTTTTTTGGGGTTCTACACGTGTGCAAATGGTCGGCCCATGTGGTGACGGTCTACCCTGTCTGTGTCCATGGATGTGGACCAAAGATTATTGGGTGGGTTCCGTAACCTGTTGTCGCTGTCTGGGGGGAAGACTTATAACTTGGGGAGCCCTGATGACCGGTCAGAGATCAGCCCTTCCCAAAGGAAATGCATGACTGTGTATACGCGTTGTCTGGACTGCAGGCTGTATAGCTGCTGAGTCGTCCACATAGATCGCATGCGTGTAATCTACACGTGGTGGACATCTCGTACCCTCAAATCACCGTGTAATCAAAGTCAGCCCTTTCTAAACCTCCCTGCAACCACCGGCAAGTAACCCTACTAACCACCATGATCTACGACATTTTTTTGGAGACAGGCTAAACCCCTAAAAGGCTATAGTTTGTAAGAGGATCAAATTTTCAAGTTCACCCTTTGATGTGGAGTGGACCTCATTTAAATACTACCCTGTGCATATCGAGGACTAGGTCCCACAGTTTGTGCCCCTCCCATTAATTAGCCCAGGCCAAAAATGGTGAGAAACAGTTTTGGAAATTAAAGTTGTATGCAGCCAATGACAAGGCTCAGGATGCACTCAGCTTTTGTATTTTGGGGTGGAAGGGGATTTTTTTCTCTTGTTCCCA